>Ga0208813_1000047_pt1 | contig 140725 bp, 140 predicted proteins | sample MalvireepMed_904_FD_184250 | JGI IMG/M metagenome (GOLD analysis project Ga0208813, IMG submission 184250) | Marine viral communities from the Global Malaspina Expedition - Malaspina viral metaG DeepMed_904 (SPAdes) (version 2) | ecosystem: Environmental > Aquatic > Marine > Oceanic | place... | reverse complement strand
TCCAGTAAAGCGACTGGCCTGATCGCGGTCATTAACACCGTCGATACGCGCAATTAAGCCTTTATTATGACGACGCCATTCGGCGATAGTCACGGCTTGTTCGCTTTGCTGGCGGGTTGCAGCTGACTGCAACGTCCAGGGGCTATAACTAAAAATATCTTCCGGGTCGCCGGTGTATGACTGAATTTTCAACCATCCCTTAACGCCATAAACTGCACCAATTTGGCCGATTACAACAGGGGCTGATTGTGAGTTACTTGCTGTCATATGTTACCGATAACCCTGTGACTTAATTAAGTCGTTATGCTTACGCCGCAGCGCGAGCATCTTTTACTAATTTCGCTACGCGATCTGATAAAGATGCGCCTTGACCTACCCAGTGTTCAACACGGTCTAAGTCGATGCGAAGTTTTTCTTCCTGACCACGAGCTACGGGGTTAAAGAAGCCAACATTTTCGATAAAGCGACCGTCGCGGGCATTGCGACTGTCAGCAACTACCATTTGGTAGAAGGGGCGTTTTTTAGCGCCGCTGCGTTGTAAACGAATGGTTACCATTGCGTTCCTCGATTTCAATTGTGTAAATGTAAAACGTTTCTGTTAAAAACAGCAAAGCCCTCCGACACGGTCGGAAGGCTCGGCAATTCTACTGATTTTTTCTTCAAATGCAAGTTTATTAGCGTCCCGGAAACATTCCTGGTGGTAGTTTTCCGCCCATGCCACGCATCATTTTCTGCATGCCACCGCCTTTCATTTTTTTCATCATTTTTTGCATCTGCTGAAATTGCTTCAGCAACTTATTAACGTCCTGCACCTGGGTGCCGGAACCTGCTGCAATGCGGCGTTTGCGAGAGCCTTTAATGACATCCGGATGGTTACGTTCCTGTTTGGTCATGGAATTAATAATGGCTTCCATGCGCAGCGTCACTTTATCATCCATTTGACCTTTAATTTGATCCGTCATTTTGCCCATGCCGGGTAACTTATCCATTAACCCCATCATGCCGCCCATGTCGCGCATCTGGGCTAATTGATCACGGAAGTCCTCCAGCGAGAACTGGCCTTTTTTCATCACCTTCTTGGCAACTTTCTCGGCTTTTTCGCGATCAACTTTACGCTCGACTTCTTCGACCAGCGAGAGAACGTCGCCCATACCCAGGATGCGCGATGCGACGCGATCAGGATGGAAGGGTTCTAATGCATCGTTCTTTTCACCAACCCCCAAAAACTTGATTGGCTTGCCGGTTATATGACGAATCGACAGCGCCGCACCACCGCGCGCATCACCATCGGTTTTGGTCAGGATAACCCCGGTTAAGGGCAGCGCATCGTTAAAGGCTTTGGCGGTGTTAGCCGCATCCTGACCTGTCATCGAATCAACCACAAACAAGGTTTCGATGGGGTTAATGCTGGCATGCAGTTGTTGGATTTCCTGCATCATGTCTTCGTCAATACTTAAGCGACCTGCGGTATCAACCAATACCACGTCAATAAACTGCTTTTTCGCTTGAGCAATAGCAGCTTTAGCGATGTCTTCCGGCTTTTGATCAGTAGTTGACGGAAAGAACTCAACCCCCGTTTGTTCAGCCAGAGTTTCCAGCTGTTTTATCGCTGCCGGACGGTAAACGTCAGCACTGACGACCATCACCTTTTTCTTTTCGCGCTCTTTCAGGAACTTCGCTAACTTACCAACACTGGTGGTTTTACCGGCACCCTGCAGACCCGCCATTAGCATAACAGCAGGGGGTTGGGTATTGAGATTCAGCGGCACGTTGGCTTCACCCATAGCCGCTTCAAGTTCGCTTTGAACTATTTTGACAAATACCTGACCCGGCGTAAGGCTTTTATTAACCTCGGTACCAACAGCACGCTCTTTTACCTTAGCGATAAACTCTTTTACCACCGGTAATGCAACGTCGGCTTCCAGCAGCGCCATACGCACTTCACGCAGGGTATCTTTTATATTGTCATCGGTTAGCCGACCGCGGCCGCCGATATTGCGTAGCGAGTGTGACAGTCGTTCGCTTAAATTCTCAAACATAAGGGCGATCTCTTCCGTTGTTTTCTTCTTTAGCGGATAAATTGCTAAATCGAAGCAGCAGCACGTTATAATTCATGGAGTCATTATATCTGATTTGCAAGCAACTTTCGCCCTCTGATACTTGGGTTTACACGATCATGATCGTATACTCGCTGTCATTCATCGTTTCAATTGAGGATTGCGAGCCCGTGATGCTCACGATATTACTGCTGTTAGCTATTTTGGGGTATGTTGCCAGTGCTGTTGTGGTACTGCAAAACATACTGCAAAACCGGCTGTTAAACCCGGCGTTCCAGTTAATCCCTGCAGTTATTGCCATTGTTAGTCATGCGGCACTCATTTTTAATGAATTTTCTGCGGATAACTTTTATCACATTAATATCGCCTCAAGCCTGGCCAGTGTCGCTTGGCTAATCGCATTATTCGCATTATTGCGGGGTCAACATGCCGGCGCGATGATGCTAAAACCCGTGGTTTATTTGTTTGCTGCACTCAGCTGTATCCTGCTGGCCTTTGCCCCGGCTCGTTGGGGCACCTACCTGAGTATGGATGTGGGCCTGTTGATACATATTGTATTGTCGTTAGTCGCCTATGGCATACTTGCGCTGGCAACCCTATATGCTATTCAAAGTGCTTATGTCAGCAAGATCCTTAAGCAACGCAAGAACCCGGTAATCTTTAGTAAACTGCCACCGTTAATGACACTGGAAAGGTACTTTTTCCGCTTGCTGTTCAGCGGTACCTTACTGTTACTGCTTGCACTTGCCTCAGGGTTTGCGTTTTTAAATGATATGTTCGCGCAGGATGTTGCCCACAAAACGATACTGAGCATTGCCGCGGCGGCAGTCTATATCGTGGCCAACGTGATCCACCGGATCAGCGGTGCGCGTGGTCGCCTTATGGTTGTGTTAACATTGGTTGGCGGCATTTTATTAACCTTAGGCTATTTTGGCAGTCGTTTTGTCAAAGATATTTTGCTCAGTTAACCGGGCACCACTTGACAGCACAGGTCAACAATTTACATTGTCTGTTTCTGTAACAACACTAGAACGATAGGATTTACATCTTGGACGATATCTCGACGAGTACGTTACTCGTTAGTTTAGTCATTCTCATTGCATTATCAGCATACTTCTCTGGCTCAGAAACCGGCATGATGTCAATCAACCGGTATCGTTTGCGGCATCTGGTGCAGAACCAGCACAAAGCGGCTACACGAGTGCAATACTTGCTTGATCGTCCGGATCGCTTAATTGGCCTTATTCTTATTGGTAACAATCTGGTCAACATCGCAGCATCGTCTATCGCGACCATTTTGTTTATGCGCTGGCTGGGCGATCTTGGGTTATTGCTGGCCCCCTTTGTACTAACCCTAATCGTACTAATTTTCGCAGAGGTAACGCCTAAAACCATCGCCGCGCTGCATCCTGAGCGAGTCGCGTTCCCGAGCTCTTTTATATTGCGCCCTCTGTTAACCCTGCTCTACCCGGTTGTCACCTCGGTAAACTTTATTACTAATGCCTTTATGCGACTGTTAGGTATTGATCCGAAACGAGCTCATGTTGGTGATGCGCTGAGCTCTGACGAATTGCGTACCGTCGTTAACGAAGCAGGTAGCCTGATACCCACCTCACACCAGGAAATGTTAACCAGTATTCTGGACCTGGAAAAAGTTACTGTAGAGGATGTCATGATCCCGCGTAATGAGGTTATTGGCATCGACATAAATGATGATATCAGCCGGATTACTAAGCAAATTGAACAGGCACAACACACTCGTGTGGTGCTATATCGTAATGACATTGACGATGCGATAGGTTTTTTACATGCTCGCGACGTAATGCGGTTGATGAGTAAAAACCGCTTTGAAATTGACAAAGCATTGCTGGTTCGCGCGGCTCGCGATATCTACTTTATACCGGAAGGCACGCCGCTTAACGTGCAACTACTTAAATTTCAGCGGCGCAAAGAACGCATTGGCCTGGTGGTCGACGAATATGGCGATATTCAGGGGCTGGTTACACTGGAAGATATTCTGGAAGAAATCGTTGGCGACTTTACCACCTCGATGGCACCACCGCCCAGCGAGACGGTTACCGCACAACCCGATGGCAGCTATCTGGTTGAAGGCAGTGCTAACCTACGTGAATTGAATAAAGAGATGGATTGGCATTTTCCTACTGACGGCCCTAAAACCCTGAGCGGCTTGATAATTGAGCAGTTTGGCGATATTCCACAAGCACGGATGAGTTTACGATTAGGGGGCTACCCGGTAGAGTTGATTGAGGTAGGCGATACCATGATAAAACAGGTTCGGGTATTACCTGGCTTCTACCGTTCAAACAACAGCTCAGTAGAAAATTAAGGCCTTTATTTACATTAGTTAATCAAACAGCTGATTAGCCGAAAAACAGGTTATAAAACCAACCATGCTGGAAGTCCTCTTCACAGGTTTTTAACTGTGCAGCGTAACGCAATGAACGTTGTTTAACGGTCTTTGAAGTGCGAACCAGCCAAGGCTTCTGTAAGTAGGTTTTGCGCTGATATCCGCCCCACCCTTCGTGATAATTAAGGTATTGTGCGTAGGCATCCCACTTTGAAACACCATTGATCTTATAGGTTTTAGCGATAAACCATCCCATAAAATCAATTGCATCTTCAAAATCACTGCGGCTAGCCCAGCCGTTACCTGTCTCGCGTTGGTAGTCTTCCCAAGTCATGGTTTTCGCTTGAGAGTAGCCGTAGGCACTACTAACCCGTCCCCAGGGAATAAAACCTAACAGATAGTCACGGGGGGGAATCGCATCGTGCTTAAACGAGCTCTCCTGGTACATCATTGCCATCGGTACATGAATGGGAACTCCCCATTTATCCCGAGCATCGGCGGCAGCGTGATACCAGTCTTCTTTTTCTTCAAATATATGACAAATATTCTCAGGGGATGCCGGTGGCGCCGACGCACAACCTGCCAGTATCAACGCACTGACGCCGATTAAGAAAGGATGTTTTAATTTTTTTAAATTTTTTTTCTTCATTATTGAACTTTCGTTGCACAACCGACTCAGACTTAGTGAGCAGCGATGTTGTGTTCATCCCCTGAATATTATTTTTTGGCGCGGTCAGTATTGACCGCGCTTTTTTATTGTCTGTAGCAAACTATCGATAAGCTGTTATGGAGCCCCGGATTTTGCCGCCGCAGTAAAATAATCACTCAAGAAGTGGTCAAAATCAACGACATTATCCTGTTCTTTACGCTCTGCAAATGCTTGCTCAGATTGTTGCTTCCATTCAGCAAAGTCTTTGTCCTGATAAAACTCCAGTTCCGAACGCGTAAACTCGTCGCGGTAGCGGTGCGCCAGGTCCATTCCCAATTGGCTAAAGTCCCAGTCATTCTCTTTCAGAGTGCTCATAATTTGACCCGATAGCGTTAGCTCCGGGTTAAGCACACATTGGTAAAGCTCAGCGATAGCTTGCTGGTAACCGCCACGATTATCAGCGTATTGATCCAATGATTTAGCAATCAGGTTCAAGTCCGCAAATAACTCTTCCAGCCAGTCAGCCATTAGTCGCTGCTGTCCGTTTTGCCATAGCTCCAGGCTTGGGTTACGCCCTTCCATTACTACTTTGGTAAAGTTCTTGTCATATTGTTGCTGTTCGTCCCAGCTCATAGTAGGACTTTCAGTCAGCAGACAATACATTAATAATGTATCCAGGAACTGGATTTGCTGTTCTGTAATACCAATACCGCTAAATGGATTGACGTCCAGTGCGCGAATTTCAATATACTCCACTCCGCCTCGCTCCAATGCCTGGCTTGGCGTTTCGCCTTTTTGAGCGGTGCGTTTCGGTCTCACCGGGGAATAAAATTCATTTTCAATTTGTAAGATATTGGCATTGAGCTGGTTATATTTACCGTCAACCTTCACACCAATCTTCGCAAACTGCTGCGACGGTGTCGTGATGGCTTTGCGCAGACCCGCAACATATTCGTGCAGCGAGTTATAGGTAATGCCCAGGCTTGCTTGTTCTTTGTTGGTGTAGCCCAGGTCACTCATGCGCAGCGACGTAGCATACGGTAAATAAGCCGTTCCCTTACCCAGGCGCTGAAAGTTCCAGTCAGTATCTTTTTGTTCGGTGCCCGTTTGTCGAAAGAACGACTGGCAGAATGCCGGCGAGGCTCCAAATAGATAAGGAATCACCCAGGCAACTCGTTTAAAGTTGCGGATAAGGTCAAAATACTTTGCCGAGCGAAATGCCGCGTCATCCTCGCACTGATTTTGTTCGGCTAGCTGACTCCACATTGCTTCTGACACAGAAAAGTTAAAATGAACCCCCGAAATCACCTGCATGGTCGCGCCATAACGATGTGTCAAACCCTGGCGATACAGGCTTTTCATGCGGCCTGAATGTGAATCGCCATACTTGGCAATACGGATATCCTTATCAGAGCCAAGATAGCAAGGCATACTCAAAGGCCACAATAATTCGTCGCCGATAGCGTGGTACGTAACCCGGTGTATATCGCGAAGCTGCGCTAGCGTGGCTTTAATGCCGCTCGCAACAGGAGTAATAAATTCCAGTAAATTCTCAGAATAATCGGTGGTAATCGTCGGATGGGTAAGCGTTTTACCCAGGCTCTCCGGGTGATCACTGGTAGCTAGTGTACCATCAGCTTTTATCCGCAGCGCTTCGCGCTCAATGCCACGATGAATACCTGACCAGGCGGCACCCTGCTTGGCCTCGTTTAACTCCCTGACGCAATCAGCTAATGACTTTTGCAAAATACGACTCCATGAACCTTTAAAAACTGGCGTGTGCCAAGCTTACTGGTAATTTGATGTAACGTCTACGATCGCAGCCGCCAACTGGTTTAACCGCTTGGCGTTTTTATAGTCGCGTGGCACACTAATCACCTAATTTTTAGGGATGTAATTGTTGATGACTTCAATTTGGACATTTTTGCAGATCACCATTATTGCGTTGCAATCAATAAGTTTGATTCTATACGCAATATTGCCTCCGCCATGGAACGGCACGGTGCTGCTGGTTACGGTAATACTAAGTTTATTGGTAGCCTGCGGCGTTTGGATATGGACCCACCGCACTTCGCTAACGTCGCCATTGCAGCAACCATTTTTGTCATCTAACTCGCTGAAGCTGTTCGAACAAGTATTTAATGATCTACCGACCCGTGTTTACTGGCGTGACAGTGAACTTAATTTACTGGGCGGTAATCATGCCTTTTGTCGCGACATTGATATCGATGACGATGAACTGAGTGGCAAAAGTGACGACCAGATTACCTTACTGGCAAAAAGCCGTATTCTGTTTGACCGCGATCAACAAACATTAGCCAATCAGCACCCTTCCTGTAACGAGGAAATCGAACTTGAACTCAGTAGCGGTAAACGCTGGGTCGAGCACTCCAGTGTGCCCTTATATGACGAAGACGGGCATGTCATCGGTATTCTTGGCAGTTATTACGATATCAGCAGTATAAAGTCAGTTGCTGAGCAAATGGAACGGGCCAAAGAAACTGCAGAACAGGCAAACCAGGCTAAGGGCGAATTTCTGGCTAACATGAGTCACGAAATTCGTACGCCGATCAACGCCATTGTCGGCATGGCTAACTTGTGTCTTAAAACCGAACTGAATCAAAAGCAAAAACGCTACCTTAGGGTGATTGACTCGTCGTCACAGGCGCTGTTGGGGGTTATCAACGATATTCTCGACTTTTCTAAAATTGACGCAGGTAAGTTATCAATTGAACGTATTCCTTTTGATTTACAAGATGTTTTGACGTCACTGGCGGATATGTTTGCGTACAAAGCTTATGACAAAGACTTAGAATTTATTATTAATCTTCCGGCTAATATTCCAACCCGGCTACTAGGGGATCCGCTGCGTTTGAATCAGGTGTTAGTTAACTTGGTGAGCAATGCAATTAAGTTTACCGAGGACGGTGAAATTAATGTTGCCGTCACCCTGTTAGAAAAATCGGAGCAACAGGTTTGGTTGCGTATCTCGGTTAGCGACACCGGCATTGGTATGGATGAAGAACAGCGCGCCAACTTATTTCAGGCTTTTACCCAGGCTGATACATCCACCACGCGTAAGTATGGCGGCACCGGCTTAGGCCTGGCTATTTCCAGACGCCTAATTACCTTGATGGGCGGTGATATTGGGGTGACTAGTGGCGTGGGTCAGGGCTCTACTTTTTATATTGAGCTAACGCTACCGCTACAAGATGAACAAGATACGTCACATCATCAATACCTCATGCAAAAACTTGAAGGCGTGCGAGTGCTTGCTATCGACGATAACCTGAGCACGCGTGAAATGTTACAAGAAATGCTTCGCAGTTACCGGGTTGACGTGCGCGTGTGCCGCACCGCCGAGCAAGCACTGACGTTGTATCAAGAATCCTTAGAAGAACAACAACCGTTTGACTTAATTTTAGTCGACTGGCGCTTACCGGGTATGGATGGCCTCGCTTTCTGTCAAAAAATACAGCAACAGTACAGTGATGAGCAACATCCCAAGCTGGTGCTGGCGACGGGCTATTACGTGGAAGAGTTAAACGATAAAGCACGACAAGCGGGCGTTGCCGATATACTGTCTAAGCCCTACACTGCGGCAACACTGGGTAGAAGCTTAAGCGCCACACTCTCCCCTTCTGCCGAGCAACCGCGTGCTGTTGGTGAAGCCCATGTGCGTGTGCCTGACAGTATTCGACACGCACCTGTGTTGGTGGTTGAAGATAACGAGATTAATCAACAAGTAGCACGCGAGCTGCTTACCTCGCATCAATTTAAGGTCGATATTGCGGAGCATGGCCAGGCTGCACTCGATGCTATCGCACAAAAACGTTATGCGATTGTACTGATGGACATTCAAATGCCGGTGATGGATGGCCTTACAGCGGCAGCCGCTATCCGCGCACAATACAATTACCAACAACTACCAATTCTGGCTATGACAGCGAATGCTATGAGCGGCGATGAAGAACGCTCGTTAGCAGCCGGAATGCAGGGCCATATTGCTAAACCGATTAACGAAGATCAGTTATTAAAAGCTATAGTTAAGTGGTGTGTACCAGGTGATTATTCCGCTGAACCTGCGGATGATGCCGCGGATTATCCGGTTGCAGACACTGCAACACAGACAAAAGTCCGTTATCCACAAACTAAGGGGATCGATTTTGATGGCGCGCTCGCGCGCTTGGGCAACAATGTGGAGCTCTATCTAAAGTTAGTTGCGCAATTGCATGACCAATATCAAAATTCTGCCATGAAAGTGTCTGACTTTATTACCCGCGGTCAGCATGACAGTGCGCGACGGTATTTTCATTCACTGAAAGGTGCTGCCGGTAACCTGGGGCTGGAGTCATTACAGGCTAAAGCCGGCGAACTGGAAAAGTTTATGGCAGAAGGCAATATCGACAAAGTTGCCGATCAAATCACTGTGCTGGAAAAACGCCTGCAACATGCACATCAGGCGGCAAGTGATTTAGACGCAATTCAACATCATCAGTGACAAAGGCGCTACCATGATTCGATTTATTTTCTTAATTCCGCTGGTTTTAAGCCTGGCCTGGATTGTTTACTTGCAACTTAATGGCTGGACCCTAAAACAAGGGCTTAAAGGCTTTGGCTATATTGCGATTTTCAGTACGGTTATCGCGGTGTTTTATACGCTAATGATGTGGCTAACCGGTCGTTAACAAACCGGTTAGCCAGCTAGGTAGAGTTATTAGGGGCTAAGGACCAACCAAGGCTAACAATACACCGGCCGCAACCGCCGAACCCAGTACGCCGGCAACATTAGGACCCATAGCATGCATTAGCAGGAAGTTGCTTTGATTCGCATCCAGCCCTACTTTGTTAACCACTCGTGCCGCCATCGGTACGGCAGACACACCTGCAGCTCCAATTAATGGGTTAATTGGACTGCTACTGAATTTACCCATCAGCTTAGCCATTAAAATACCACTGGCGGTACCAATCGAGAAGGCTACCGCTCCCAGGACCAAAATGCCCAGCGTGGTAAAGCTGAGGAATTGCTCCGCCTGAAGTTTTGAACCCACAGCCAGCCCCAGAAATATGGTGACAATATTGATTAGGTCGTTCTGCGTGGTTTTGGTCAATCGTTCGACCACGCCCGATTCGCGCATCAGGTTACCCAGGCAAAACATACCCACTAACGGCGTGGCGCTTGGCAACAACAATAAGGTAAGCAACACCACCGCCAACGGGAAAAATATCTTTTCGCGCCGGCCTACCGGACGCAGTTGCTCCATTTTTATTTGTCGCTCGGCTTTATTGGTTAGCAACTTCATTATGGGTGGCTGAATAATCGGCACCAATGCCATATATGAATATGCGGCCACCGCTATTGCACCAAGTAAATCAGGTGCTAGTCGCGAAGCCAAAAATATCGCCGTCGGACCATCGGCCCCCCCGATAATGGAAATCGCCGCGGCATCCGCCATGGAGAACTCAATACCCGGGATGACGTTCAGCGCTATTGCGCCAAACAAGGTTGCAAAAATACCAAATTGCGCAGCACCGCCCAGCAACATCATTTTCGGGTTAGCAAGCAATGGGCCGAAATCGGTTAAGGCTCCAACTCCCATAAAAATGAGCAGCGGAAACATACCGGTGTCAATACCCACCGTATAAACGTAGTAAAGCACCCCACCCGGCTCGTTAAAGCCACCCAAGGGTATATTGGCCAAAATTGCACCAAAGCCGATGGGCAGTAGTAACAAGGGTTCAAACTTCTTGGCAATGGCAAGGTACAACAGAATCCCGCCAACCACGATCATACCGGCCTGGCCCAGCGTCATGGCAGAAATACCGGTGGTCTGCCACAAGGTCAGTAATTTATCCATAATTTAGCCCAGCGTTACCAGTTCATCACCCACAGACACAGCATCACCCTCTTTGACGTGCAAGGAGGTTACGGTGCCGCCAGACTCTGCTTTAATGTCAGTTTCCATCTTCATGGCTTCCATCACGATGACGACATCGCCAGCTTTAACTGATTGCCCCTCTTTTGCCACGACTTTAAAAATATTGCCGGCCAACGGAGCTTTAATGGTATCACCGCCAGATGACGCTGAACCGGAAGTTTGCTGGTCGTTGCTTTGGTTAGACCGAGCCGGCTGTACATCATTAAGTTCGCCTGCCGGACCAACCGTCACGCGGAAGCGCTGACCGTCCACATCAATATCGTATTGTTCCGGACCCGCTGTCGACTTAGTTGCTGTTTGCGTTTTATCGTCAGTCTGCTGTTGTTTTTCTTCTGTTGGTGCAGGTTCGAATGCATCCGGGTTATCGCGGTTTTTAAGAAATTTCAGGCCGATTTGCGGGAACAATGCATAGGTCAAAACATCATCAACAACGTCATCTGCCAGGCGAATATCTTCATCCTTAGCTTTTTGCTTAAGCTCATCAGTTAACTGATCGAGTTCGTTATCAAGCAAATCAGCAGGACGTTGAGTGATAGCCTCGGCACCATCGAGTACGCGTTTTTGCAATTCTTCGTTGACCGGCGCCGCAGTCGCACCATATTCGCCTTTTAACACCGCAGCCGTTTCTTTAGAAATATTGGCGTAACGCTCGCCGCTCAATACATTTAATACCGCTTGCGTGCCAACGATTTGCGAGGTCGGCGTCACCAGCGGTATAAAGCCGAGATCTTCGCGTACTTTGGGTATTTCTTCTAACACCTGATCGAACTTGTCGATCGCACCCTGCTCTTTTAGCTGGTTCTCCATGTTGGTTAGCATGCCACCCGGAACTTGAGCTAATAAAATACGTGCATCAACGCCTTTGAGTGAGCCTTCGAATTGAGCATACTTCTTGCGAACACCGCGGAAGTAACTAGCAATCTCTTCCAAGGCAACCAAGTCCAGTCCGGTATCGCGGTCGGTATTTTCCGTCATCGCTACCAGCGTTTCTGTCGGTGAATGGCCATAAGTCATACTCATCGACGAGATGGCCGTATCCAGCATATCAATACCGGCATCGATTGATTTTTGGTAGGTCGCCACACTCAATCCAGTCGTTGCGTGACATTGCATGGCAATAGGTAAGTTGGTGTTTTTCTTTAATGCAGAGACTAATTCGAATGCATCATTGGGGCGTAACAAGCCTGCCATGTCTTTGATACACAATGAATCGCAGCCAAGATCTTCAAGCTGCTGTGCCATCTCAACCCATTTTTCCAGCGTGTGAACCGGACTTACCGTATAAGACATGGTGCCCTGCGCATGCCCATCAACATCTTTCGCCGCTTTAATTGCGGTTTCTAAATTGCGCACATCATTCATCGCATCGAAAATACGGAAAACATCGACGCCATTTTCCTTAGCCCGCTCTACAAAACGTTTGACCACGTCATCGGCATAATGACGGTAACCCAACAGGTTTTGTCCACGCAGTAGCATTTGCTGTGGCGTATTGGGCATCGCCTTTTTAATTTCGCGGATACGTTCCCATGGGTCTTCGCCCAAATAACGGATACAAGAGTCAAAGGTTGCGCCGCCCCAGGACTCCATTGACCAATAGCCAATTTTATCGAGTTTTTCAGCCATTGGTAGCATGTCATCTAAACGAAAACGCGTTGCTAGCAAAGACTGGTGTGCATCACGAAACACAAGCTCCGTCAGTTTAAGCGGGTTACTCATGGAAAATTCTCCTTGTAGTTTTTGTTCGGACTGGCTGGCTACCGTTATTTTTTATGATTTTGGTTAGTCGAACGATAGCGATGCACCGCAGCACTGATCGCTGCAACGACTTTAGGTGGTACGTTATCGCCTGTCGTTGTGGATCCTTGCGCTGTGGCGCTCTGGCGGGATGTCGTTGGCTCGGGGTGTGGGATCACCTTTGCCATTAGCATCATAGCAGCGATCAATAGCAGCAAGAACGCCAACACAGCGCCCATACCGACCAACATAATTTCTGCGGCATTACTAAATAAGTCAGTCACGACAACTCCTGCAGATAAAGCCTAAATGTTATAAAAAGATTAAAGACTATGGTAGCAGGCTTAGCAAGTAGATAAAGGGGAATATAGTGACTATAAAGAAATAAAATAAAGGAAAATCAAAGAAATGGCGCGCTCGGAAGGATTCGAACCTTCGACCGCCTGGTTCGTAGCCAGGTACTCTATCCAGCTGAGCTACGAGCGCGCAGTAGGCAGTGTTGAAAGTGGCGCGCTCGGAAGGATTCGAACCTTCGACCGCCTGGTTCGTAGCCAGGTACTCTATCCAGCTGAGCTACGAGCGCGCATTTCAAACTTACTATAACAGTAAAACGTTACGTGGCGGAGAGGGAGGGATTCGAACCCTCGATAGGGCTACAAACCCTATACTCCCTTAGCAGGGGAGCGCCTTCAGCCACTCGGCCACCTCTCCGTAACGTTGTGGCGAGCATTCTAGCGATGTTGGCTATAATGTCAATTGCTTTTTTAGTATCTAGCGTTCAAGTGTGGGATATTTAACCATCTCGACTAGATTTCAGGCAAAACCCTGTAAAAACACAAAAGCCAGCAATAGCTGGCTTTTAGCAACTTTAAACAATAGGCCAGTAACTTACTACTGGCCTATATGCTAATCGTTACTCTTCGTTAGACTGTTCGTCATCTTTTTCTGACTGAATGCGCATGTAAATTTCTTCGCGATGCACGGAAACTTCTTTCGGTGCATTAACGCCTATGCGCACTTGATTACCTTTTACGCCGAGCACCGTTACGGATACATCGTCGCCAATCATCAGTGTTTCGCCTACCCGGCGTGTCAAAATCAACATAACTTGCTCCTTCAATACTGTTCCGCTTCACCGCGAATTAGAACATTTCCCTAAGTTATTGATTGGCAGTCTAACAACATCCGCAATAATTACACTATAACGAAACATATAGATACTCGTTAATTTTTGAGCATCTGTTCCAACCACGTTGTTGCGGTCGCCAAGGCTTCACTTAGATGTTCAGGTTGCGAACCGCCAGCTTGAGCCATATCAGGACGTCCGCCCCCCTTGCCTCCGACAACGTTTGCGGCTTGGTTCACAAGTTCACCGGCCTTAACCTTTGCCGTCAAATCTTTGGTTACACCAGCAATCAGGCTAACTTTATTAGCCTGTGCTGTTCCAAGTAATACGATACCTGATGATAATTGGTTCTTAAGGTCATCAACTAATCCACGCAACGCCTTAGCATCAGTGTCCTCGAGTGCTGCAACAATGACTTTGATGCCGGCGATATCGGTAGCCTGGTTAACAAGACCGCCACCTGCCTGCTGTGCAAGCTTTTGTTGTAGCTGCTCTTTGTCGCGTTCAAGTTCTTTATTCTTGTGTTGTAACTGAGCAACTTTTTCACCGACTGAATCACGGTCCGTCTTAAACTCGGCCGCTAACTGATCCAGCATTTTCTGCTGCTGTTGCGTGTAATTAATCGCTGCCGCGCCGGTCAAAACCTCAATGCGGCGCACGCCCGATGCGATACCCGTTTCGTTAATAATACGGAACAAACCGATATCACCCGTGGCACGAACATGTGTACCACCACAAAGTTCCATCGAAAAATCGCCCATACTGACAACCCGGACATCATCGTCGTATTTTTCGCCAAATAACGCCATCGCACCAGCCTTTTTGGCTTCTTCGATGTTCATTAGTTGCGTTTTCAGGTCAACATTAGCGCGGATTTGCGCGTTAACTTCACGCTCTAATTGCGCCAATTGATTCGCACTCACCGGTTCAAAGTGAGAAAAGTCAAAACGCATACGCTCGGCTTCAACCAAAGAACCCTTCTGGTTTACGTGCTCGCCTAATAAATTGCGCAGCGCAGCATGTAACAAATGGGTAGCCGAGTGGTTGCGACGAATATTATCGCGACGCTCAGCGTCAACAATGGCAGTGACTGTTTGATTAACCTTTATAGCAGCTTTAGCGGTACCGTGATGTGCGATGGCTTTACCAACATACTGGGTATCGTTAACCTCAAACTCTCCGTCAGCGAGCAGCAGCCGCCCGGTATCGCCGACTTGCCCACCGCTTTCAGCATAAAACGGCGTCGCCGTCAGTACCACAATGCCCTTGTCGCCCGCAGCTAATTGCTCAACCTGCTTACCATCCTTGAACAGCTCGACCACGTTTGACTGACCCTGGTCTTCGCTATAGCCGAGGAATTCGCTTTGCTGCGATGATTTAAGCTGACTGTTGTAATCAACACCGAATTGCGAACTTTGCTGAGCGCGTTGACGTTGCTCCGCCATCGCCTCATCAAAACCGGCTTCATCAATGGTTAATTCTTGCTCGCGCGCGATGTCAGCGGTTAAGTCCATCGGGAAACCGTAAGTATCATACAGTTTAAAAACTACTGAGCCGGGAATAACACCGTCGCCTAACTTGGCTATTTCTTCGTTTAAAATCACCAGCCCACGTTCAAGGGTTTTAGCAAACTGCTGTTCTTCGCGTTGCAATGCCTCTTGGATAACTTGCTGTTTTTGCTTCAATTCTGGATAGGCATCGCCCATTTGGTTAATCAGTTCATCGACTAACTGATAAAAGAACGCTTGCTTAGCACCCAATAAGTGACCATGGCGCACGGCCCGGCGGATAACCCGACGCAACACGTAACCCCGGCCTTCGTTTGAAGGCATTACGCCATCCACGATTAAAAATGAACAAGAGCGTATATGGTCAGCAATAACGCGTAACGATTTGCTTTGCAGATCGTCCGTGCCTACCGCTTTTGCTGCCGCTTTTATCAGCGCCTGGAAGGTATCGGTTTCGTAATTGCTGTGCACACCTTGCAAAATAGCGGCAATGCGTTCCAGGCCCATGCCGGTATCGATTGAGGGATCAGGCAGCGGCTCCATGGTACCGTCCGCTTGACGGTTATATTGCATGAATACCAGGTTCCAGATCTCGATAAAGCGATCTCCGTCTTCTTCCGGTGTTCCCGGTGGGCCGCCCCAAACCTCAGGGCCGTGATCATAAAAGACTTCAGAGCATGGGCCACAAGGACCAGTATCGCCCATCGACCAGAAGTTATCTTTTTCGCCGATCCGCGAGATGCGATCTTCCGGCACGCCAATTTCTTTTGCCCAAATATCGTAGGCTTCGTCATCCTCGGTAAATACCGTAACCCAGAGTTTCTCAGCGGGTAACCCCAGCTCTTCGGTCAAAAATTCCCATGCGTACTGAATAGCCTGGCGTTTAAAGTAATCACCGAAACTAAAGTTACCCAACATTTCAAAGAATGTATGGTGACGTGCAGTGTAACCAACGTTTTCCAAATCGTTGTGCTTGCCGCCGGCGCGCAGGCAACGTTGCGCTGAGGTGGCTCGTGTGTAGCGACGTTTGTCAGTGCCCAAAAAGACGTCCTTGAATGGCACCATACCAGCATTAGTGAATAATAACGTAGGGTCATTGCCCGGAATCATAGACGCTGAGGGGACGCGCTCGTGTCCTCGGTCAGCAAAAAACTGCAGAAACTTCTCTCGAATTTGGGCGCTATTCATGCTCATTTAAGATCCTATAGAACGTTTGCCGCCACGGGCGAATTTCAATCAAAATATACGCGTAAGATTAGCATGAACAGAATCCTACGCCTAGCGCTCGAGCTCGCCTAATACGGCAAAAATTTCATCGCTGTTAAAACCCCGTTGCTGTAAATAGCGCACTCGTTTAGCCCATTGTTTTTTATCTTCGGGCGGTTGTTCGCCGAATTTCCGGGCATGCACCTCACGACACTGCGAACGCCAGTCTACTTCGTGTTGAGCCAGTACCTGCTCCAACAATTCTCTATCAAGCCCGCGTTGTTGGGTTGCCTGCGCGATAATTTTCAAGCGCCCCTGACGCTGCATGAGTTTATCTCGAACAAAGCTTTGCGCAAACCGTTCATCGCTTTGCCAGCCCTCTTCGGCCAGCCAATTAACCAGTTCCACAATCCAGCTTTTAGGCCAGCCTCTTTGCGCCAATTTTTGGCGCAACTCAAATTGGCTGTGTTCGCGCCGAGCCAGTAATCTAAACGCACTATCTTTTAGTGTTTGTCGTTGTTCTTGTTCGCTTTTTTCGCCCATTGTGGAACTTTTATCCATGTAGTGACTCCAATTTGGCAAATTCGGCAGACCTTAGGTAAAGCATAATAATGAAACACTCCGATCCATTTTGGAAACCTACCCTGTTGCTAACGGTCGGTTTAGCATTGCTTATGTCGTTTACTGCGTACGGCCAAACGTTTGATCGTGGCCAGCAATCAGGTATCAGCGTTACCGGGGCAGCCAGCGTAAGTGCGGTACCTGACCAAGCCTCGATAAGCTTCGCTATCGAACAGCGCGGTAACAAACTTAGCGCATTAAAAACCCAGGTTGACCAATATACCACGCGCTTAATCGATGATTTACTCGATCGCGATATTCCGCGCGATAATATTCAGTCATTCCAGCTCAGTATTTATCCTCAATACGAGACGGATAACGATGGCAAGCGCGAACAACGTGGCTTTATAGTAAGCCGAAATATCGATGTTACGCTGCCCAGTTTAGCGCTATATGATCAAATTATCGATTTAGCCATTGCACAGGGTGTGACCCGCGTCGGCCAGGTGCGTTTTGAAGTCTCAGACCAGCAACAGCTGTATCAACAAGCATTACAGAAGGCCTTCGAAAATGCCCGCAATAAGGCCGAGTTTATCGCCACTACAGCAGGACTCGAGATCGTATCCGTTATGAGCGTCCAGGAGCAATCTATGGCGCGTCCGGTAATGTTCGAAATGGCAGCTATGGATAGTCGCTCTAAATCCCCATCGCTACCCGGAGCGCAAGAGATCGAAGCGCGTTTAAACGTGGTTTTTAGTGTTGCTGCTAAAAACTGATAGGGACAAGCCGCAATCGTTGTAATACACTCACTTTATAACCTGTTATATGAGTAAATCGTGAAGCTAACATTTCGCGCTCTCATCATTTTAAGTTTTTTGCTCTCCAGCCTACCCGGTCTGGCATCTGAGCCGTGGCAGCAATGGCGGATTGATGCCAGTAGTGACCCCGACAAATGGTTAGAAACCAGCCAGCAGTGGATAGAAACCTACGACAGTCAGCGTGATTTTTCCAAATTAGCTATGGCCTACGCCCTGCGCGCCGAAGCGCTGCGCTATTCCGGTAATGAGGATCAAGTTCAGTCTACTATAGAGGAAGGGCTTCGCTTTGCGAACATTGCTGATGACCCTGTAGCCACAGCGTTACTGCGGATTAACCAAGGCTGGTACTTTTTACAGCGCGGTATTTTAAATCGCGCCGCAGCAAGTGCCAGCTATGCGGTAGAAGCAGCTAAAACTAGTGGCAATAGCAACCTGTTTATAGAGGCAGAGATACTCGAGGCGCAAGTTTTTCATGATTCAGGGGACGTTGCCCGCGCACTGGAAATACTGGAGTCACTGGAAGCCGAACAGCGTTCCGACTTGCCGCGCCTGCAACTTGAGTTTCATAGTCTGATTGGTGCCATTTATCTGGATGTTGGAGCCACGGGGATCGCCTTAGAACACATTCGGGATGCTTACGAAATAGCAAGGGATGCACTCGGTGCCTGGGATCGTTCGGTGGCAGAATACAATCTAGCCCGCGCCTATGCCCGGACAGGAGAACTTTCGCAAGCACGTGAATTTTTTGAGCAGGCACTGCAAACCAGTCGCAGTATCAATGACGGCCTCGGTGTCGCATACGCCCAAATGCGACTGGCAGAAATAGAACATCAGCAAGGCAATAATGATATTGCTCTAACCTTACTCGATAAAACCCTACCCGACTTTCGCGATGCCGCAGCTCATCCAATGGAAGCACAGTCGCTGCTACTGAAAGCAGAGATTTTATTGGCCGAGGCACGATTAACATCGGCAAAAGACGTAATTGACACCACACAGTCGCTCATTAACACGCTGCAAGACGTAACCCTGAAGCAGCGCCTGTATGAAATTATTTCCGACTATCATCAGCAACAGGGAAACGATAGACAAGCGTTAGAGGCCTACAAAACCTCCGTAGACTACTTACTGCAAGAGCAGGCCGCGTTACAAAACAAGCAAATACAGGAAATTATGGTACGCCTGGAAATCCGCGAGCAGGAGGCAACCAATGAGTTGCTGCAAAAGGAAAACCAGCTACAACAACTGCAATTACAGGAACAGCAGACATCCAATTACCTGATGCTGTGGCTGTTGTTTTCAGGGGCTGCCATTGTGCTATTAATCAGTTACTTTTTGTACCAACAAATGCGCTCCAGACGCCGCTATGCAGAGTTAGCACTTAAAGACGATTTAACCGGAGCACCGAATCGCCGCGCGGTTGTTCGCCATTGTAAATTGGGTCTTGAGCAAGTTCGTCAGAAAAAGGCCGCACTGGCATTGGCTATTATTGATTTTGATTACTTTAAACAGGTCAATGATTCCTTTGGGCATGACGTAGGTGATGCCGTACTCAAGCGGTTCGCGGATGTTACACAGCAATGTTTGCGACGTCAGGACCATTTCGGCCGCATGGGCGGAGAAGAGTGGTTATTAGTGTTATTCGATGCGTCAGAAAATGATGCCGAACTGATTTTTTCACGCATTCTTAATCGCATGAACGAGGTTGAAATCAAAGGATTGCCCAGAGATTATCGGGTAACTTTTTCGATGGGCTTTGCCGAAGCGACTGCCGATGATACCTTCGAGCGACTCTATAAGCGTGCTGATGACGTGCTGTACGCTGCTAAAGAACGTGGCCGTCAGCGATTACAGATTGCGCCACTGCCGCCGGCACAGAATGGCTAATACAATGCAGTCCCCCGCCGCCGAGCACAAACTCGCGCGCGGCCGCCGACACTATCGTTTTACCCGGCAATGCCTGCTGTAAACAGTGTAACGCAACGACATCGTAATCAATTTGATAGTGCGGCAGCACAATGACGTTTCCTATGGCAACAACATTAACGTAGCTACACAACAATTTAACTGCGGTGGTGCGCTGCAACGCACCCGTTATGCAAGCCAAACCACGACGTTCTGCGACTGTCGCTGACTGCGGATAGGGTAGCGGCATAGCCACTTTGTTAATGCTATCCGGAAGTTGATCAAGTGCTTTCGCTACTATCCGGCACGCCTGATAGTCAGGATGATTCGGATCATCGGTAGTACAGAAAAGCAGCGTGTCATCATCAATAAACAGCGCCATGTTATCAATATGCCCGCCGGTTTCGTCAGCACTCAAACGGGTATCAACAAATATCGGTTTTAACGGGCTAAAATTATTGCTAATAAGGTTCTTTAAGTGCGCTTCGGTCATGCCGGGATTGCGTTGCTTTAAACACGCCATCCCCACCAGTAACCACTCGCCGTTATGACTGAACATACCGCCTTCACCACACCAGCACGCAGCACTTATTGGATAGTCGAATAAACGCTGCGCTAGTGTTTGATCGGCGTTTATCTGATGCTGTATTCCGCCCCATCCATCAAAAGCAGGTAAAATCCCCTGCCAGCCAGAACTGCTAGCCTGTTTAAACCATAACGGTAAGGTATCGCGAAGCCAAATATCGTTATAGGCGATGTTATGATAATCGAGACAGTGAACATTAACCGAGGAAGAAAGTTGTTGCTGTAGCTGTTTTATGGCTTTTTGCGCCGGCTCGCCGGACGCGCGCCATACATCGCTGAGATAAGGTAAAGCGAGCAATAGGTGTTGCTCGCTGCTATACTCTTTAAACCACCAGCGCATGTTACTTTTTAGGCTTACTGGCGCGCGGTTTTTGTTGTCTTAACTGTTGTTTTCTTTTAGCGGTAACTTTACGGATTTTGCCAAACCGACGCTGCTTCGATTCCTGATTACGTGGGTCAATAAACGACCGTGTTTCAGGCGCCAACTTCACTTGCTTGCGTAAATAGTTAACATCTTCCAGCGACAGTTCTGCCCAACCACCCTGCGGTAGGCCTGATTCAAGCGGAATGTTGCCGTAGCGAACGCGAATCAAGCGGCTGACCTGAACTTCCTGCGACTCCCATAAGCGTCGTACTTCGCGGTTACGCCCTTCGCTCAGGGTGACATGAAACCAGCGGTTGATGCCTTCGCCACCGGCTTGCTTGATGGTATTAAATTTGGCCGGACCATCTTCTAATTGCACGCCTTTAAGTAAGCGTTGCAACATCGCTTCGTCGACTTCACCAAAAATGCGCACGGCATATTCCCGCTCTACCTGCTGGCTTGGGTGCATCAGGCGATTAGCGAGTTCGCCGTCGGTAGTAAACAACAACAGACCTGAGGTATTAACGTCAAGGCGGCCCACAGCAACCCAGCGCGCGCCGGACATTTTCGGCAACCGATCATAGACCGTTGGACGCCCTTCGGGATCCTTACGCGTACACAGTTCGCCCTCAGGCTTGTGATACATCAGTACACGGCAAATCACCGCTTCTTCCGGCTTTATTTGTGCTTCATGGCCATCAATACGAACCTGCGCATCAGCGTCGATACGCTCGCCAAGTCTTGCCACTTTGCCATTAACACGTATGCGTCCGGCTGATATTTTGGCTTCAATCTCCCGACGTGAGCCATGGCCGGAGCGTGCTAGTACTTTTTGTAACTTTTCAGTCATTCAGGTCTCTCTCGTTAATCGCTGTCTCAGCGGTACGTTCATCTTCCGGCACATCAATTGCCGGCAATTCATCTAATGTTTGCAGGTTAAAATCGTCTAAAAACTCGGCCGTGGTTGCATAAAGTTGCGGTCTGCCCGGTACTTCTTTAACGCCGACCACTTTTATCCAGCCACGTTCCTGCAACGTTTTCATGATGTTACTACTAACACTAACACCACGAATTTGTTCAATCTCACCGCGGGTAATCGGCTGGCGGTAAACAATCAAAGCCAAGGTTTCCAACAAGGCCTGCGAATAGCGTGGTGGCTTTTCCTGCCACAGTCCGGCTAAACGCTGGCCCAAATCGGCACGTGTTTGAAAACGATATCCTGATGCAACTTTCACCAGCTCGATACCGCGTTCCTGATAATCGTGCTGCAATTCCTGCAGGGTCGCCTTTACTGCTGCTAACGAGGTTTCTCCTGCATTGAGCACCAGCTGCTGCAACTGCTCAGCCGTCAACGGCTGTGGATGTGCGAATAACGCGGCTTCTAGCAATTGTTTAAGCTGGGTCGAATTCATCATGTTGACGTTTTAACCTAATATGAATGTCGCTCATTGGCTCCATCTGCGTCAATTCTATCATTGATTCCTTCACAAGTTCCAAAATTGCTAAAAAACTAACCACAGCGCCCGCGCGGCCTTCGCTGCGAGTAAACAATTTGCTAAAGCTGATATATGATTTTTCTTGCAGCAATTCAATAACTTGACTCATTCGTGCACGGGTAGAAAGCTGCTCACGTTTAATTTGATGGTGCGCCTGTAACTTTATTGTTTGCAGCACCCGGCTAAACGCTAAGGTGATGTCTTCCAACGTGACTTCCGGCGGTGGTGTCGTCACATATTCGCGGGCATCGGTGTGAATTTCGCTCAGCCAGCTGTCGCGACCTGTCTGCGGCTGTGCGTCAATATATTCTGCGCCACGGCGAATCGCTTCATATTCCTGTAATCTGCGCACCAGCTCAGCTCTGGGATCCGCTTCCTCGTCATCCTCCTGAGGCGCTTTAGGTAATAGCAAACGACTTTTAATTTCTGCCAACATTGCCGCCATAACCAAATAATCCGCAGCCAACTCCAGCTTAAGCTCTTTCATCATTTCGACGTATTCGACATACTGTCGCGTGATAGTCAGCACCGGTATATCGACAATATCCAGTTTTTGTCGACGAATTAAATAAAGCAACAGATCCATGGGTCCGGAAAAGGTTTCCAGGATAACTTCCAGGGCATCCGGTGGAATATACAGATCCTCCGGTTTTTCAATGACCGGTTCACCACGAACAAAACCCAGCGGCAATGATTGTTGTTCAGCCATGGCCACGCTTAGCGCTCAGGGAATTAAAAGCTAAAGGGTTCAATGTCACCGGCACCTTCGCGTCGAATAGTGGGTGCACCATCGGATAAATCCACTACGGTAGTCGGATGTTCCGCTTTATTACCGCCATCGATAATCAAATCCACCAATTTTTCTAACTGCTCCCGAATGCGTTGCGGGTCAGCTTCCGCTAACTCATTATCACCAAGAATTAAACTGGTCGACATCAGCGGCTCGTCGAGTTCTTCTAACAAAGCCAAGGCAATTTTATTGGTGGGTACACGAATACCGATAGTTTTTCGCTTGGGGTTCAATAATCGCTTAGGTACTTCCTTGGTGCCTTTCAGGATAAAGGTATACGGCCCCGGCGTATTATTTTTTAACAGCCGAAACGCATCGTTATCGACTCGCGCATAAATGGATAACTCCGACAAATCCCGACACATCAGGGTAAAGTTATGTTCTTTATCGATATCACGGATTTGGCAAATCCTGTCAACGCCCTGCTTATTGCCTAACTGGCAACCTATCGCGTAACCTGAATCGGTTGGATACACAACCACGCCGCCGCGATGAATAATATCGACGGCTTGTTGCACTAATCGCTTTTGCGGATTATCCGGATGAATGTCAAAGTACTGGCTCATGTAAGCCTCCTGAGTTAGGTGGGCGACCATGCACTCCATATTGGCACACAGTGTTCGGGCAGACAAAGGTTTTTGCCTAAATCGCGCCAGCCATTGGGATGATGAAAATCTGAACCTTGTGAAGCTTTTAAATCATAATCGGCGGCAAACTCAGCCAACGCTTTACGATGTCCCTCGGGTTGCTGGCTAATACTCACTTCAATGCCATCAAGGCCCCAGGCTTTGGCTTCCTGACAGAGCTTGCGTAACCACTTATTTGATAGTTTATAAGCATGCGGATGAGCAAGTACCGCACTGCCACCGGCGGCATGGATCGCCGCTATCGCCGTTTCGATATCGCACCACTGCGCCTTAACGTAAGCACTATTGCCTTTGCCGATATACCGATCAAAGGCTTGCTGCGGATGCTCGACAATGCCTTTTTCGACCATCGCATCGGCCAGGTGTTTGCGCGTTGGCATACCCGTTATGCGGCATTCTTCGCGGCTTAACATAACGGCACGCTTGGTCAGCTTATCCAACATTTGTGCAAAGCGCTGTTCGCGCGCCTGCTGTTGCTGTTGCAGCAAGTCATTCAAGCTTGCGTTGTCTAAATCGACGTTTAACGCCACCACGTGAATCTCGAACGCATGCCAACTGCAACTAATTTCGACACCAGTGACCAGTTGCAGCGGCAGCGCATTACGCTGCAGATATTCAGTCGCAACGCGACTACCACTGAGGGTGTCGTGATCGGTAATAGCGAGCACATCCACCCCCCTCTCAACCGCACGCAACAGCAGTTGCTCAACACTTAACTGGCCATCAGAGTGATTAGTGTGGCAGTGCAAATCGTAGTGTGGCATTACAGCGCAGCAGCCAATTCTGTACCCTGGCGAATCGCACGTTTAGCGTCCAGCTCTGCCGCTACGTCCGCGCCACCAATCAGATGAACCGACTGGCCAGCGTCAACTAACTGCTGTTGCAGATCACGCATCGGCACCTGACCCGCACAAATCACCACGTTATCGACCTCTAGCACCATGGTTTCGCCGTCGCGTTCAATTTCAATGCCATTCTCAACTATGCGTTTGTAACTAACACCATTCCACATGTTCACGTTTTTACTCTTTAACTCGGCTCGGTGTACCCAACCGGAAGTTTTACCCAGGCCTTTACCGACTTTGGTTTCTTTGCGTTGTAACAACCACACCTGACGTGCAGACGGTTCCGGCTGCTGCGGTTTTAAGCCACCACGCTGCTGATAATCTTTATCAATACCCCAACGCTCGGACCATTCCTGTTCCGCAACCGTTAGTGACTTATCGGTGGTGAGGTATTCGGACACGTCAAAACCGATTCCGCCGGCGCCAATCACAGCGACTTTTTCGCCTACCGGTTTATGGTCACGCAATACATCTAAGTAGCCCAGTACGTGTGGTAGCTCAATGCCGGGTAAATCCAGTCGTCTTGGTACCACACCGGTTGCCATAACTATCTCGTCGTAGTTACCCGCAACTAATCCGTCGGCCGATTGTGCTTGTCCCAATTTGACGTTTACACCGGTATCTTTTAAGCGCTCACCAAAATAGCGTATGGTTTCGTAAAACTCTTCTTTGCCGGGAATTTGTTTCGCATAATTAAACTGCCCGCCAATTTCGCTAGCTTTGTCATAAAGATCGACCTGATGACCGCGTTCAGCGGAGGTACAGGCGAAGGCCAAACCCGCAGGACCGGCGCCCACTACGGCAATGCGTTTTTTCTGCTGTGCAGGTTTAACCACTAATTCGGTTTCGAAGCACGCTCGCGGGTTAACCAGACAGCTTGCACGTTTGTTTTCGAAAACATGATCCAGACAAGCCTGATTACAGGCAATACAGGTATTTATTTTGTCAGCCTGCTGACGCTGTGCTTTGTTAACAAATTCAGGGTCAGCCAATAACGGCCGCGCCATCGACACCATATCGGCCTGCCCTGATGACAGAATGGATTCTGCTATTTCCGGCGTATTAATGCGGTTAACCGCCACCACCGGCACCGTCAGTTCTCGCCTAACCCGTTCAGTAATCCAACTGAACGCGGCTCTGGGAACCGAGGTCACAATGGTCGGGACACGCGCTTCATGCCAACCGATACCGGTATTAATAATACTCACACCGGCTTTTTCCAGCGCTTTACCCAACTGCAACACTTCGTCCAGCGTGTGTCCGTCTTCCACCAGATCCAACATGGATAAACGAAAAACAATAATGAAGTTAGCGCCCACTTTTGCTCTGACTGCATTGACGATATCCAGCGCAAAGCGCATACGGTTTTCAAAGCTCCCGCCCCAACCATCTTTGCGCTGGTTCGTTCGTGGACATAAAAACTGGTTAATCAGGTAACCCTCAGAGCCCATGATTTCGACACCGTCGTAACCCGCCTTTTGTGCCAGCCGTGCCGCCCGCGCATAGTGCCTAATGGTGGTTTTTATTTGCCCGTCGCTCATGGCCTTGGGCTTGAATGGATTAATCGGCGCCTTTATCGCGCTCGGTGCCAGGCTAAAAGGGTGATAACTATAGCGTCCGGCATGCAGTATTTGCATACAGATTTTTGCACCATGCTGATGGACACGCTCGGTTACCTTGCGATGCTTCGCCACGTGCCAGGGCTTAGACATTTCGCTGCCAAAGGGCGCTAAGCGGCCGCGCGTATTAGGGCTAATACCGCCGGTCACGATCAGCCCAACGCCGCCTTTTGCACGCTCTTCATAGAAGGCAGCTAGCTTGTCAAAGCCACCTTTTTCTTCCTCCAGACCGGTGTGCATTGAACCCATTAACACACGGTTGCGAATTTGGGTAAAGCCTAAGTCGAGCGGCTCAAAAATATGCGAATACGATGCTTGTGTCACAACAGCCTCTTTTTAAACGGGTGTTTGATTTTATCTACACTTTACGCCTAAAGGCAGGCTCGCTCAAGTTTAAAACGCCAATGCCTCGCGCATCAAAAAACGCGTCAACGCGGGTCCGTCAATCTGAATGTTGTCAGCCCCCGATGACTGCCCTTGTCGCCATTGTCGTAAAAGCTGCTCGATAATCGGGAAAATGAGCCCATCGACCTGGCCCTCCGTGCTACGCCCTTGGTTTAATTCGGTTAACTCCAGGCTGGGTACGTGAACGCTGGCTATGGGTTCGCCGCGGTCGAATAAGTTTATGGTGACATCGGTAAAACGTAGCGTCTGTAATTGCCAGTCGACTGCGCTATCCAGTGATGCCGGCTGAAAACGCACCGCCTGCTCTTGTATTTGCTCAATCAGCGTATGCAGGTTTGATTGCCCGGTAGCATAATAAGCCACCGTTAACTGCGCGCCACTCAGGCTGACTTCATTAATGCTGATTTGTCGCTGACCTAACACCTGCCAATTGCCCGACATACGAATGGTATCTGCAATGATCAGCTGATTTAACGGCTCTGACAGAGCCTCCACCCGCGTCGCTAACCTTACGTCATCAGCACTGAGCTCGTCAGTCAATGCGTTTACCTGCAGCTGGCCTAACCATAAATCTGCATTTAATTGATCTGCCGCCGAGCTTTGCAGCTGCTCTGCCAAACGTTGCGATATGCTTTGTTGCGCTGAAACCGGTAACACCCATACCAAAGTCAGGGCCAGCAATAGGTAGACCATGCCCAATAAATTCAAGTTAATTAACCGCATTGCACACTCATTTCCAGCTGTGTTTATTCCACATATCGTAAATCATCCGACAATAATCGCATAATCTTTGACGCCCACCTGTAAAACTTTGTTAATGTTAGACAACAAAAACACAGGAGAAACACCATGAAGACCTCGTTTGCTCTTATTGCCGGGCTGTCGCTGGCCGGTGCCATGTTGACGACGCCCAGCGTTAACGCACAGCAAAACATCAGCGAACACATGCGCCAAATACCGATAGAGACAACTTCGGTAACAGAAAGCAGTGTCGAAATTAACGGTGAAACGGTCGATTACACAGCAACGGCCGGAACATTACCGGTTTGGAATGACGAAGGTCACCCAACCGCGACCCTATTTTATACCTATTATCAACGCGATGATGTTGATAACCGCGAAGAACGTCCAATCGTCTATTCATTTAATGGCGGCCCCGGCTCAGCCTCTGTCTGGATGCACCTGGCCTACACCGGCCCCAAAGTTCTCAATTTGAGTGACGAAGGTTACCCGGTTCAGCCTTACGGCGTGCAGGACAACCCGCACTCTATTCTGGATGTTGCCGACATTGTCTTTATTAACCCGGTCAATACCGGCTACTCACGGGTATTACCTAACGAAGATGGCGAGATGCCCTCTAAAAAACAACAGCAAGAGATGTTTTTTGGCGTTAATGCGGATGTTGAGTACCTGGCAGAATGGATGACGACCTTCACCAGCCGTTACAACCGCTGGCAGTCGCCTAAATTCTTAATTGGCGAAAGCTATGGCACCACGCGCGTATCCGGGTTAGCCAACGCCCTGCAAAACCGCCAATGGATGTACATAAACGGTGTTATCCTGGTTTCACCAACGGATATCGGCATAGAACGTGATGGTCCGGTAAAAGAAGCCAATCAATTACCTTACTTCACAGCCGCTGCGTGGTATCACGAGGCGCTGCCCAGCGACTTGCAGGAACGCGAACTATTAGACGTATTGGCTGAAGTTGAGGACTACACCTTTGACACCTACTTACCGGCACTAGCTCAGGGTACGCGTTTACCGGATGCGGAACGTCAGCAGGTAGCGGCAACGGTTGCCCGCTATTCTGGTTTGTCTGAAGAGGCTGTCTTGTCCAATAACTTAGCGCCAAGCACCTGGTATTTCTGGAAGGAGCTACTGCGCGATCGTGACCGCACCATTGGTCGCCTGGACTCACGTTACCTCGGTATTGACGCCCGCCGCGCCGGCGACCGCCCAGATTATAATGCAGAGCTAACCTCATGGTTACACTCATTTACGCCGGCCATTAATTACTACCTGCGTGAAGAGCTCAACTTTATTACCGACGTTAAATACAACATGTTTGGCCCGGTACATCCCTGGGATCGTTCAAATAACAATACCGGTGAACAGCTACGTGAAGCGATGGCAGCTAACCCTTACATGAATGTATTGATTCAGTCGGGCTATTTTGACGGCGCAACCAATTACTTTGATGCCAAATACAATATGTGGCAATTAGACCGTAGTGGTCTGATGAAAGATCGCATCTCGTTTAAAGGCTATTTTAGTGGCCATATGATGTACCTGCGTCGCGCCGACTTAGAAAAATCCAATGACGACTTACGTGAGTTCATTGGCAATTCACTGCCGGGTAAAGGCGTACCAGCAGAATATAAGTAAGTAAGTAAAACAAATAATCGGCAACACCGACTTGACAAGCTAGCCAGTTCTGGTTAGTTTGTCATTTATTAAAGGCGCCTTGGGAACTATACAAGTTCATAGGCAAGCGTTGAATTTATTGCAAAACGATGAGAACAACATGTTTACCAAAACTAACGTACAACATTGGTGGTGGCACATCTCGCAAGAGCGGGCTGTGACGTCGTACGTGTAAAACACTCATCGTAATCGTTCAGAAACCCGCTCCATCGAGCGGGTTTTTTTATGTCTTCTCGATGGTGCGGAATTAATTAAAAGACATAATTTTTCGGGTGGAAGCAAGTTGTGAAGACGATTGATAATTCAAAATTAGGTAACCAAGGCAAAGTAGAAAGTATTCGGGTTCAAATTCCCTATCAAGCCGACACCGACAGCGTGTTTCGCTCGCTGTGCACGGTCGATGGGCGCCACTTGTTACTCGACTCAGCGGATATCGGCACTAAACGCGCGGTAAAAAGTTTGCTGCTGATTGATTCTGCACTAACGATTACTTGCCGCGGGCAACAAGTGACGGTGCAGGCCGACAGCGATAATGGCCGCCAGTTACTCGATTTTTTAGCGGCTAACCTGCCCGACAGCGTTAACGTGATCGCTGACACACAGTCGTTAAACTTGACCTTCACCGCCCCGGCTAACAACTTAACCGAAGATCAGCGCCTTAAAGCCGTATCGAACGTTGAGCCATTGCGCATTTTGCAGCAACGGCTTGGCAAGGATAATGACGAAGCACGCCAGCACCCCTTTGCGGTATTTCTGGGGGGTGTTTTTGGTTACGACTATGTTGCCACTTACGAATCCCTACCTGAGGTACCCGCAGGCGACAACGACTGCCCCGATTACGTTTTTTACCTGGCTGAAACGCTACTCGTTATTGATCACGAACAGCATCGCAGTGAGTTACTCGGCAGCTTTTTTCGTGGCGCCGACGAACAATCCCGCTACCAGCAGTTAACGCAACGTATTGGCGCCATTGCGGCGCAGTGCCAGATGCCGGTCAGAGCGGATGCCAGCGAGCGGCCGGCAAACCAAACCACCGAGTCGGTCAATGCAACGCCATCGGCACAGCAATTTAAACAACAGGTCGCCCAGCTTAAAGAGCACATTCTGGATGGTGATATTTTTCAGGTGGTACCGTCCCGACAATTCAAATTACCGTGCCAGAATGCTGTAGCAGCCTATCAACAACTGAAAATCAATAACCCGTCCCCCTACATGTTTTTTATGAGTCACCCGGATTTTTGCCTGTTTGGCGCATCACCCGAGTCAGCGCTTAAATACGAACAGCAAACCAATCAGGTCGAGCTGTATCCGATAGCCGGTACGCGCCCTCGCGGTCGAAACCCCGATGGGTCGATTAACCTGGATATCGATGGACGACTCGAACTGGAGTTGCGGCTGGATCAAAAAGAGCTATCTGAACACTTAATGCTGGTCGATTTAGCCCGTAATGACCTTGCCCGCATTTGTCAGCCCGGCAGCCGCTATGTTGCGGACTTATTAAAAGTCGACCGTTACTCGCAGGTTATGCATTTAGTTTCGCGTGTGGTCGGTCAATTACGCAACGACTGCGATGCGCTGCATGCTTACCGCGCTTGCATGAATATGGGCACCCTAACCGGCGCTCCAAAAGTCAGTGCAGCCAGCTTGATTCGACAGGTCGAACAACAAGGTCGCGGCAGTTACGGCGGCGCGGTAGGATACTTAGCCGGCAATGGCGATATGGATACCTGCATTGTGATTCGTTCCGCCTTTGTTAAAAACAATCAGGCCATCGTGCAGGCGGGTGCCGGTGTTGTGTATGACTCCGATCCTGATGCCGAGGTCGCCGAGACCGAGAATAAAGCCAAAGCAGTGATTCTGGCGATTCAACAGACACAAACAACGGAGGTTGCGTAATGACTGAACTCACTTATGCTCCCCGGATTGTGTTAATCGACAACATTGACTCGTTTTCCTACAACCTGGTCGATGAACTGGCACAGCTTGGCTATGAATTAGTGGTTTATCGCAACACCGTTGCTGCACAAACCATTATTGATGACCTCAGCGCTTACCCGGGCAAACAGGTTGTTTGCCTGTCACCGGGTCCGGGTCACCCGAGTAAGGCCGGTAACCTGATGCAGGTTATTAGCCATTGTCACGGTCGCTACCCCATGCTCGGCATTTGTCTTGGTTTTCAGGCGTTGATTGAATTTAATGGCGGACGAGTGGCGCGTTGTGGCGAGGTCGTGCACGGCAAAACGGCACAAATGACCACCGTTGAGCATCCTATTTTTGATGCCGTCAGCGACAATCACCGTTGTGTTATTGCACGTTATCACTCGCTCAGCGGTTATGACTTACCCGACACCATAGCGGTTATTGGACAGGTCAACCAAATTCCCATGGCAGCCGAATTTAACCAGGGCCAGGCGCTGGGCTTTCAATTTCACCCCGAATCACTGTTAACACCCAAGGGCAAACAGCTTTTGGCCAATAGTATGCAATTTTTGCTCGCGCAGCAGTTACAGGATCAAGCCGTATGAACAGTTTAAATCAACTTTTAGAAGGTAAAACGCTGTCGCAGCAAGACAGCAAAGGTTTCTTTCAACGTCTGGTTAAGGGCGAACTTAACGATACCCAAATCAGTGCTGCGCTGGTAGCAATGAAAATGCGCGGCGAGACGCCGGCAGAGTTGGCAGGCGCCGCAGAAGCGGTACTGGATGTCTGTAAGCCCTTTAATCGTCCCGACCAGGTCGTTGTCGATAGCTGTGGTACCGGCGGCGACGGTAGCAATACCATCAATATTTCTACCACCGCTGCACTCGTTTCTGCCTCCATGGGGCTGTGTGTTGCTAAACACGGCAACCGCAGCGTGTCATCGCGGTCGGGCTCTGCCGATGTACTGGAAAGCCTGAAGCTACGCACCAATTTGGATCCGCGTGATGCGGCCACTCAACTCGCGGAAAACCATTTTTGCTTTTTGTTCGCACCGCATTATCACCCCGGTATAAAATACGCCATGCCGGTGCGTCAGACGCTGAAAACACGTACACTATTCAACTTGATAGGACCACTGGTCAACCCGGCTCGCCCCGATGCTCAGTTGCTGGGGGTTTACAGTCCGGAATGGGTTAAACCGATGGCAGAAACGCTGCAGCGGTTGGGGGTTAAACGCGCCATGGTTGTGCACGGCAGCGGCCTTGACGAATTAGCATTGCATGGCCCCAGCCAGGTTGCCGAACTCAACAACGGTGAGTTAACTGAGTACAGGCTAACGCCGGCCGACTTTGGCTTAAACGAAGCGCCGTTAAGCGAACTTAAAGGCGGTGACGCCGACTGTAATGCGCGTGCGTTGCAACAGGTTTTGCGGGGTAAAGCAAGTTCTGCGCAAACGCAGGCGGTTGCCATGAATGTTGCCGCCATTCTTTACCTGGCCGGCCAACACAGCGACCTCAAATCTGCCACCGAAGCGGCCCTGGCGCACATCCACAGCGGTGTGGCAAGCGAACACCTTGAGCGGGTACAACAGGCACAGGAGACGTATCATGTCTGAGAATGTATTACAGCGTATTGTGGCTGATAAGGCACAGCAAAATGCCGAAATCGCCGCCCGCTATCCGATAGCCAGCTACAAAGACCAATTGCAGCCGAGCGACCGTAGTCTTTATGACGCGCTGTCGCGACCCGAGGCCGGCTTTATTCTGGAATGTAAAAAAGCGTCACCGTCGAAAGGACTGATTCGTCCCGATTTTAACCCGGTCACTCTGGCGCGTGCATACCAACCCTATGCCGCTGCTATTTCGGTGTTAACCGAGCCCGACTATTTTCAGGGCAGCCTGGACTATCTGACAGCGGTGCGCGCTGCGGTACATCAACCGGTGTTATGTAAAGACTTTTTTGTCGACGAAGAACAGGTTTATCGAGCCCGTTATTTTGGTGCCGATGCCGTATTATTGATGTTGTCGGTACTCGACGATGCGCGGTATCAGCGCCTGGCAAAGATAGCCGACGCGCTTAACATGGACATTTTGACGGAAGTTGCCAGCGAACAGGAAATGCAACGTGCGGCTAGTTTGGGAGCCAATATCATCGGTATTAACCACCGCGACCTGACTAACCTGACGATTAATCCGGAACGCAGTGCGGAACTGGCACCATTGGCACCGGCAAATGCACTGTTAATTGCAGAATCCGGCTTTTCGTCGCATCAGGACATTCGTCACGTTGCACCACACGTGAATGGCTTTTTAGTCGGCAGTGCGCTGAGCGCGCAAAATGACGTTGACGCCGCCTGCCGTTCATTAATTTTTGGCGACAACAAAGTTTGTGGCCTAACCCGTGCCGAAGATGCCTTAAATGCAGCAGCGGCAGGCGCCCGTTATGGTGGCCTGATATTCGCCCAACGCTCGCCACGCTGTGTTGATACGGCGCAGGCGCGGCAGGTGATGACTGCTACGCAAGACTTGCGGTATGTCGGCGTATTCTCAGATCAACCTTTAAATGAAGTGGCGCAAACAGCGCTGGACTTGCAGTTGTATGCGGTGCAACTACATGGCCACGAAGACATCGACTACGTTAGCCAACTGCGCCAAAAGCTTAAGCTTGCCGGTGCAGAGCACATTCAATTATGGCAGGCCATCCGAGTCGACAGCGCCGCGGATTTGAATCATTTACCTCATGCTGACCGTATTGACAGGTTAGTGCTGGATAACGGCAACGGCGGCACCGGCAAAACCTTTGACTGGTCGGCACTTGAACAACTCGGCCCGGGCCAGCGCCAGCGCTGCTTACTGGCCGGCGGCATCAGCCCGGACAATGTGGCCGGCGCCCTCGTCTGCGGTGTAGCCGGGGTGGACAGTAGTTCAAAATTAGAAGTTCAGGCAGGCGTAAAAGACGCCGCCAGGATTCAGCAATTATTTTCCGAAATTCGTCGCTACGGTCGTTTTGCTAATTCAGAAGACCACAACGACACCCATTTTACCCGTACTCAGGAGGCTGTATGAGTCGCACATTTCCCGCCTATTTTGGCGATTTCGGTGGCCAGTTTGTACCCGAAATTCTGTTGCCTGCATTAGATCAGCTCGAACAGGCCTTTGTGGATGCATTAGATGACGAGGAATTTCAGGCTGAATTTCGTGGTCTGCTGAAGAATTACCTCGGCCGGCCGACACCACTGAGCTTATGCCGCAATCTGCCGCTAACGTCGCCAAACAACACAAAAATTTATCTGAAACGCGAAGATTTACTACACGGTGGTGCCCATAAAACTAACCAGGTTCTGGGTCAGGCACTGTTGGCCAAGCGCATGGGTAAAACCCGTATTATCGCCGAAACCGGTGCCGGTCAACATGGTACTGCCACCGCCCTTGCCTGTGCGTTGCTTGATCTCGAATGTATTATTTATATGGGCAAAAAAGACGCGGAACGACAGCAGCCTAACGTTTTCAGAATGGAATTAATGGGCGCTAAAGTGGTGCCCGTTGATACCGGTAGTGGCACCCTCAAAGATGCCGTTAACGAAGCTTTGCGTGACTGGACTGCCAGCTACCCAAATACCCACTATTTACTCGGCACCGCTGCCGGCGCTCACCCGTTTCCGACTATCGTACGCGAGTTTCACCGTATGATTGGCGAAGAAGCTAAAGCACAAATCATTGAGCAAGCCGGACGTTTGCCGGACGAAGTGATCGCCTGTGTCGGCGGTGGCTCAAATGCCATTGGCATGTTTGCCGACTTTATCGATGAAGAAGACGTCGCCCTGGTTGGCGTCGAGCCAGCCGGTAAAGGCGTAGAAACTGCTCACCACGGCGCTACCCTGACCGCCGGCAAACCGGGTATATTACATGGCTGCATTTCGTTTTTGATGCAGACTGACGAGGGTCAGATCGAGGAGTCTTACTCCGTTTCCGCCGGGCTGGATTACCCCGGAGTCGGCCCACAGCATGCGCATTTAAAGGCTATCGGACGCGCGCGCTATGAATCCGTCACTGATGACGAAGCGCTGGAGGCATTCCAGTTATTGTCTCGCCATGAGGGTATCATCCCGGCACTGGAGTCAGCTCATGCTCTGGCCTACGCACTAAAACGTGCGGCTGAGCCAGATGCACCCGAAATTCTGTTACTTAATTTATCCGGCCGTGGTGATAAAGACATCGACCATGTCCGTAAAATTTTTGCGCAACAGGAGGCGCAGTCATGAGTCGATATGAATCGATGTTTGCCCAACTTAAACAAAACGGCAAAGGCGCATTCGTCCCTTTTGTAACCATCGGCGATCCCAATCCGCAACAAAGTTTGGCGATCATTAAAGCGTTAATCGATGGTGGCGCTGATGCGCTGGAGCTGGGACTGCCGTTTTCTGATCCCGTCGCCGACGGGCCGGTAATCCAGCGCGCCAACCTGCGCGCGTTAGATGCCGGCACCCGATTTGACGACATATTAACGATTTTACGCGAAGTTCGCGCCTATGCACCGGATATCCCCATTGGTTTGTTGGTTTATGCAAACTTAATTTATGCCAAAGGCGCTGAAAATTTTTATGCCAAAATGCAGGATGTTGGCGTCGATTCGGTACTGATCGCCGACGTTCCCACCAAAGAAGCCGCCCGTTTTGCCGATATTGCCAAACAGCACCAGATTGATGCGGTGTTTATCTGCCCGCCCGATGCCAGCGACCGATTGCTGCAACAAGTCGCCGAAAATTGTTCGGGCTATGTGTACTTATTAAGTCGTGCTGGGGTAACCGGCGCCGAAACGCAAATGCAGGCACCTGCTTCTGAGCTAATCGATAAACTTGCAGAACATGGCGCACCGCCGGTGTTACTGGGCTTTGGTATTTCACAACCGGAGCATGTGCAAAAGGCGCTGGGCGCAGGTGCCCATGGTGCTATCAGTGGCTCGGCAGTGGTTGCCATTATCGAGAAAAACCTCGACAATGAAGCGCAGCAAACCGAACAACTTAAGCAATTTATCGCGCAGATGAAGTCTGCCACCTAAGTAGTCGTAGGAGAATTAGATGGCCCTGGTATTAGAGTATTTGCCAATCATTGCATTTTTTGTGTTCTATAAATTGGCGGATATTTATGTCGCCACCGGCGTTTTGATGGCCGGTACGGTGCTACAAATACTGGGGCTGAAACTACTGAAACAGCCCGTAACCAACCGCCACTGGATCATTTTAGGGGTGGTGATGGTGTTCGGCGCAGTCACGCTGTTTTTGCGCGACGACTGGTTTATTAAATTAAAAGTATCGGTGGTTTATGTCGCCATCGCCGCGTTGTTACTGGGTGGCTTATTATGGAAAAAGCGCAGTCCGCTACAAGCCATGATGGGCAAAGATATTAAGCTACCTGAACACGCCTGGAACAAATTAACTTATGCATGGATTATTTTTTGTGGTGCGTTGGCTGCGTTGAATCTGTATATCGCTGAATATTGGAGCCAGGAAGCCTGGGTAAATTTCAAGGTCTTTGGCATTCTCGGTATTACCCTGGTGTTTACTATCGGTACCGGCGTGTACATGTATCGCCATGCAGAACAGGAAGAGCAAACACAATGATGTGGTTCGTTATTTTTGCCGAAGATCATGAAAACTCACTGGAAGCCCGTAAGCAGGCGCGACCTGATCACCTGGCCCGGCTTAATGCGCTGCAGCAGGACGGGCGCTTGTTAGTGGCAGGCCCCTGCCCTGCCATTGCTGAGAAAGATCCCGGCTTACTGGGTTTTACCGGCTCAGTCGTGATTGCTGAATTTGAATCGTTGCAACAGGCGCAGCAATGGGCTGACGAGGATCCTTACTGGGCAGCCGGAGTTTATAAAAAAGCCACCGTTAAGCCATTTAATGCTGTACTCCCCAATTAATACCTGCCATGCAAAGTATTGAATTGACGGCCAACGACCGTTATGTGCATTGTGTTCGCTTTGAGCCCCAATCAACACCCATAGCAACCGTGGTTATTGCCGCGGCATTGGGTGTTAAGCAACGGTTTTATCAGCCATTAGCCAAGTGGCTGAGCGAACAGGGCTATCGCGTTATTACCTTTGATTATTACGGCATTGGCCAGTCACTGGATAAACCGATACAGCAAATTGATACCGATATCTTTGCCTGGGCAGAACAGGATATTAATGCGGTGTTAGCCTATGCTGCCGAGTGCAAGGGTGAACAACCCTTGTTTTATCTGGCACACAGTTTAGGTGGACAACTGCTGGCACTGGCAGATAACGCAGCACACATAGACAAAGTCGTCACGGTAGCCAGTGGTACCGGTTATTGGCGTAATGCCAGCAAACAGGTGCGCCGCACGTCCTGGTTGCTGTGGTACTTTGCCGTCCCCATTTCAACGCCTATTGCGGGTTACTTTCCGGGTAAAAAACTCAGAATGGTTGGCGACATGCCGGCTAATGCGATGCGCCAATGGAGCCGCTGGTGTCGCAGTAAAGATTATTTATTCGACCACCTCACCACGGAGCAAGCCAAACGCTACCGAAACTTCACCGCTCCTATTCAGGCTTTTCACATAAGCGATGACGAGCTTTTAAAGCGCGAAAACATCGAAAACCTGCTGGCTCACTACCCCAATGCCCCTTCGACATTGACTGACCTCACCCCGTCAATGACACCGTTAAAAGGTATTGGCCACTTCAATGCATTTCGGCGTGAATTCCAATCCAGTCTTTGGCAAAACTATTTGCTTCCCGCACTGCACCTCGATTAAAGTCGACTAATACATAGACTCAAACCGCGGTTAAGGACAAACCATGCACTATCAGTTGGAGCTGGCATTATCGTTGCTCGCTGCTTTGGCTATTGGCCTGATGATTGGTATTGAGCGCGGCTGGAGCGGCCGTGATAGCAACGACGGTGACCGCGTTGCCGGTGTACGCACCTTTAGCCTTATAGGCCTGGTTGGCGGCGTCTTTGCGGTGTTGGGGCAAGAGTTTGGTAATGCACTGATCATCACCGGCTTTGTCGTCACTACCTTGTTAATTGCGGCATCCTATCTGGGCCACACCCGAATGTCAGATGACTCCGGCATTACCACTGAATTTTCGATGCTGATAACCTTTGCGCTGGCGGTGTGGGCAGCCTCTGACAATCCATTACCCGCGCTTAGTGTCGCCGCTGTGGTGGTCGCTTTACTCGGTCATAAGCAACGTTTACACGCGCTATTGCGCAAAATTTCACCACAAGCCTTTTACTCCGGCATTACCTTGCTATTAATCTCCATCGTCATACTGCCGCTGCTACCCAATCAGGGCTACGGTCCATGGCAGGCGTTAAACCCTTACTGGACATGGTGGATGGTGGTCCTCATTTCGGGGCTATCCTTTGTCGGTTATTTGTTTACCCAGCTGTTAGGCCAAAATCGCGGCACTCTCATCACTGCCATTGCGGGTGGCCTGGCGTCATCGACCGCGGTAACAATTACCATGGCGCGTTTTGCGCAAAAGCAACAAGGCAATACCCTCTACGCCGTCGCTATGCTGTTGGCTTCTGCCATCATGTTCCCGCGGGTATTGATCGAAGTGTTTGTAGTCAATCGCGCTTTGCTGGCAAGTGTTTGGCTACCGCTATTAGTCATGCTCACCGGCCTATTGCTCGTGTTGCTATGGCTAAAGCGTGAACAGCAAAAAAATGGCCATCACGATGCACCAGAGTTAGAGCTTAACAATCCCCTACAGTTATCAACGGCGTTAAAATTCGGCCTGTTTTTAGCACTGATATTGCTGCTGGCTGAGGCCATGAAAGATTGGTTTGGTGATGCGGGGGTTTACAGTTTGGCACTAGTATCCGGCTTGATGGACGTCGATGCCATAACGCTGTCGTTAGCTAAGTCCGCACAAACCGATTTATCGCACAACGTCGCTGCCTTGGCTATCGTGCTTGCGTGTGCAAGTAACACGGTACTAAAAGGGATGTTATTCGCGAGTATTGCAGGCTTTAAAAATAATGCCCGTATTGCGGTGTTAATGGCTTTGGGCGTATCGCCGGGGATTGTAACTGCGCTGATCCAATTAGCGGTTTAAAAAGTATTCAATAAGTGAATGGATTGTTTTTCTCTCTGACTACATGTGGCGTAGTAATTTTGTCACATTGCTGAGGTACTCTTTACCTCGTCAAAGCAATCCACTCCCTGGATTAGACCTATTCGCCCCTCACCTTTTGTGAGGGGCTTTTTTATGGTCTGGTGTCGTTAGCTGTTACGACTTATTCAAGTCAAAACGGTCTAACTGCATGACCTTAGTCCAGGCCTGAACAAAGTCTTCGACAAACTTCTCTTTACTGTCATCCAGTGCATAGATTTCAGCAACTGCACGCAGTTCCGAGTTTGAACCAAAGATTAGATCGACCGTTGTTGCGGTGTATTTCTGTTCACCACTGGCGCGGTCACGTCCAATGAAAATAGACTCATCGTCTTCTGACTTAGACCATTCGGTATCCATGCTTAGCAAGTTAACGAAATAATCATTGGTCAGCGTGCCCGGTTGGTCAGTAAATACACCATGCTTCTGACCTTTGTAGTTGGCGTCTAATGCACGTAGCCCACCAATCAGGACCGTCATTTCCGGTACGGTCAGATCCAGCGTATCCGCCTTATCAACCATCATTTGTGCCGGATTCAGACGACTTTCTTCACTGTAATAGTTACGGAAAGCATCAGCTGTTGGCTCCAGGAACGAGAACGAATGCTCGTCTGTCATGTCTTGTGTGGTATCGTTACGACCGACCACAAACGGAACCTCAATCTCATGGCCTGCATCAGCAGCTGCTTTTTCGATTGCCGCTGCGCCTGCCAGCACGATAGTATCCGCCAGCGATACTTGCTTGTCTCCGGATAAATCGTCGTTAAAGTCAGTGCGGATTTCTTTTAGTTCCGCCAATACCCGCTTCAGTTCGTCCGGGTTATTAGCTTCCCAGGTAATTTGTGGTTCTAACGCAATACGTGCACCATTAGCGCCACCACGTAAATCGGTGGCACGGAAGCTTGATGCTGCGGCCCAGGCCGTACGCACCAACTCTTGCACTGTTAAACCAGAATCCAGGATACGCTCTTTAAGTTCAGCCACGTCATTGTCGTCAATCAGGGTATAGTCGATTTCAGGGATCGGATCCTGCCACATAAAGTCCTGTTGCGGCGCTTCGTCACCCAGGTAAACCGCTTTCGGACCTAAGTCACGGTGGGTCAGTTTAAACCAGGCACGAGCAAAGGCTTGTTCAAATTCTTCCGGATTTTGCTGGAAGCGTTTTGAAATTTTGCGGTACTCAGGATCAAATTTCAGCGACAAGTCGGTAGTGAACATGATTGGCGCTGAACGTTTGCCTTCGATGTGCGCATCAGGAACCAAGTTTGATGCCTGGCCGTCTTTCGGAATCCATTGAATGGCTCCAGCCGGGCTGCGCGTTTGTTCCCATTCAAAGTTAAACAGGTTGTTCAGGTACTGCATGGTCCATTGGGTCGGTGCAGCAGACCAAGCGCCTTCTAAGCCACTGGTGATGGTATCTTCAGCATTACCCTTGCCACAGTTGTTTTTCCAGCCCAGGCCTTGTTGTTCAACTGGCGCAGCCGCTGGCTCTGCTTCTAAACACTCTTCGGGGCTGTGCGCGCCATGCGCTTTACCAAAGGTATGGCCACCGGCAATCAGTGCGACCGTTTCTTCGTCATTCATCGCCATACGGGCGAATGTGTCGCGGATGTCTTCTGCCGCTAACAACGGATCCGGGTTACCGTTAGGTCCTTCCGGGTTCACATAAATTAGACCCATTTGCACTGCTGCAAGCGGATTGTCTAATTTGCGGTCGCCTTTATAGCGCTTGTCACCCAGCCATTCCGACTCAGGTCCCCAATAAACAATATCCGGTTCCCAGGCATCAATCCGGCCTCCGGCGAAACCAATCGTCTTAAAGCCCATGCTTTCAAGTGCAACGTTACCGGTTAGGGTCATCAGGTCACCCCAGGAAATCGCACGACCGTACTTTTGCTTAATTGGCCATAACAAACGGCGAGCTTTGTCCAGACTCACGTTGTCCGGCCAGCTGTTCAGTGGTTCAAAGCGTTGTTGACCACCAGAGCCACCACCACGGCCGTCTTGCACACGGTATGTACCGACACCATGCCAGGCCATGCGAATAAAGAACGGTCCATAATGACCCCAGTCTGCCGGCCACCAATCTTGTTCAGTGGTCATCAGCTCTTCGATATCAGCTTTTAACTGTTGCAAATCGATTTGATTAAAGGCCTCGGCGTAGTCAAAGTCCGCGTCTAACGGGTTTGATTCCGGGCTGTGCTGACGCAGTGGCTCCAGGTTGAGTTTATTGGGCCACCAGAAGCTGTTTTCCTTAGCTTCATTCATACTTTTCTGTGTGTGATACGAATGCTCACCCTGCGCGTTAGCCACGCCTGAGGTCATCGCCATAGAAACCGCCAGCGCAACCGCCGACAGCATTGGTATTTTTGTTTTAATCATGGTTTAAAACCTTTTCGTTAATTGTGTTGATTACAACAACGTTACAGCAGCCGATATACTATAGACGACCTACAAAGATATGAGACATCGGAATTCATTGGAAAAACAGATTGTCTTAATCGAAACTTTGCAACTTTTATACCTCCTAAACTACGGCGAGTTAGTCCCTGGCAGGCGTTAAGTCGTCATCGTTTTTACCTAACCCAAAATCACTTATTAAAAGAACATTATGAATGCATCTAAAATATTGTGATACATTGCCGATCAATTGCTAAAAGTAAAGTGATTCAGATCGAAAATAGGAAATCGGCCTTTGAGAAATAATCAACCCGTCACGCAAAACGAGTATCGTTTTCCTGATCATCAGCGCTTAATTTCATCCACCGATAAGCGCGGCCACATACAGTATGTGAACGATGCCTTTATCGAGGTGAGTGGTTTTACTCGCGATGAGCTGATTGGCCAACCTCACAATATTGTTCGTCATCCCGACATGCCTCCGGCTGTTTACCAGAATATGTGGCAGACGATTAGCAAGGGCAAACCCTGGATGGGGCTGGTTAAAAATCGCCGCAAAAATGGTGATTTTTATTGGGTCAGTGCCTATGTTACGCCCATTTTCGAAGGCAATACCATCAGCGGTTACGAGTCTGTGCGTGTATTGCCAACCGAAGCGCAAAAACAGCGCGCTGAGCGCGTTTATCAGCGGTTACGCAACGGCCATGCGCCGTTTTCTGCACTACAGTTTGCACAATACTATGCAAAACAATTAATGCCGGTCTGGCTGCCAGCGCTGCTTGGCATGCTGACGGCATTTTTTATCGCCGGTTGGCCGGCCGCTTTAACGCTGCTTATTACCGCTTTGGTTATTTGCGTCAGTACCTGCTGGCATCATGAAGCATCATTTAAAGAACTCATTGAACTGCGTCCTGATGCGTTTACGAACAAAGTTGTTGCCTACACATATTCTAAAGATGGCGGCGCTAAGGCACAGTTAGAAATGATGATTTTGAGTGAAGCGGCCCGTTCACGTACCGCGATTACCCGGGTAGAAGACTCCGTTGCCACTCTCGACGCTATCGTTCGTGCCACCCGCGAGCAGGCCAATGCGAGTAATGCCTTGATAGAAGAGCAAAATAGCAAAACGCAGGACGTCGCCTCTGCGATTAACGAAATGTCCACCTCTATTCAGGAAGTGGCGAATAGCGTTGAAAACAATGCCGAAAAATCGGAATTCGCAGCAAGTAACGTCGACACCGGCGTGCAAGTCGCCGCACAAGCCTTACAAGCCATCAATCAGCTCAACGAATCGGTGGCTACCATTGCCGAAACCGTCGAAGAGCTGTCTGCGTCGACCGATGAAATTGGCAAGGCGGCGGACCTGATTACCGCCATTGCAGAACAAACGAATTTATTAGCGCTTAATGCTGCCATCGAGGCCGCCCGTGCAGGCGAACATGGCCGCGGCTTTAGCGTGGTTGCCGACGAGGTTCGGACACTGGCAACGCGCACTCGCGACTCAACAGATAGTATTCATAAAATCATCGCGAACTTGATGCAAAAAGCGCAAAATGCCGTGCAAGTTTCGCAACAAGGCGAACAAGCAGCGCAGCAAGGTGTGCAAATGGTCGGCAAAACCGAGAGCGCGCTGGAAGAAATTCGCCAGGCGGTTGCCTCTATCAATGAAATGACGATTCAAATGTCGTCGGCGGTTGAGGAACAAAGCAATGTCGCCGAACATATTAATCAGCAGGTGACTGATATTGCCGACAGTTCACGTACCGCCAGCGAAAACGCCAATGAAACCTCTATATCCAGCGAGCGTTTGCAGTCAACAACGGATGAACTCTATAAACTCATTCAACGTTTTAGTAGCAAACATTAATGAACAACAGTCGTACCTGGCCGGTTACCGCCGAACAATTACTTAAACAAACCGAAGTACTGACCGACAGTGGCTCCTGGTGTCTGGATTTAACCTCCAATCAATTGCAATGGAGCGAACAAACTTACGAGTTGTTCGAGCGCGATATTAATCAACCGGTTACGCTCGAAGAGGCCATTAATTACTATCCGGAACCGCACCGAAACAGCGTTGCAGATGCTATTACGCGGGCAATGACGTCGTTTGTGCCCTGGCAACTGGAAGCAAAAATTATTACCCAACAAGGCCAGCCCAAATGGGTTAGAACTTGTGGCGCCATCTATAAAACCGATGACGGTAAACCCTATTTATTTGGTTCGGTTCAGGATATTACCGCCAATCACGAAAGCGTAGACCAACTCAAACAGCGCACTGATGCGTTAAACGCGATCCTCGATAACCTACTGGATGGCGTTATCACCATTGACGAGCGCGGCATTATTCAGGCCTTTAGTCGACCGGCTGAACGCATATTTGGCTATGCGGCCAACGAAGTGATTGGCAGAAACGTTAAGGTGTTAATGCCTGAACCTTATGCCCGCGAACACGACGGTTACCTGGATAATTACCTGACAACAGGCAAACGAAAAATCATTGGTATTGGTCGGGAAGTGCAGGCTAAACGCAAAAACGGATCGGTTTTTCCTATCGACCTGGCGGTCTCAGAAACCGATACACCCGATGGCAAACGCTTCATTGGCATGGTTCGGGATATTACCGAGCAAAAACAGACTGCGGAGCACATTGAGTTTTTATCCTATTTTGACCGCCTTACCGGCCTACCTAATCGTGTGCGCTTACTGGATCAGCTCGAACACTGGCTGGCAGAAGCTGATGCCACAATAGCCTACCTGAACATTGATTACTTTCGGCGCATTAACACCGTGTTTGGTGAGTCAGCCGGTGACGAGGCTCTTCAGCAGGTAGCTTCAAGAATTAAAAAAGGCGTGTTGAGTGACGCCATCGTTGCTAAAGATCTGGGTGATCGCTTTATTATTGCCTGTCGGCAACCACCCTGTACTCCAGAGGGCAGCCTGGAACGAATGCAGAATCTATTAGCGGCAATAAGAGCACCTATGCAATTGCGCAATGGTAGCCGTATTCATCTAACGGCGAGTATTGGCGTCGCCTTTGTCGAGCAAAACAAAAGCGCCAGTGACGCGCTGCTGAATGCTGAGTCAGCGCTGGAAACGGCGCGAGCTAACGGCCGTGACCAGCTGCAACCCTACCGCAATAAAATGATCTCGTCGATTCAGCAAGATTATCAGATAGAGAGCGCTCTGCGGCACGAGCTGGAAGCTATCGCGGCCGGCAAAGCAACCGGTTTTGAGTGTTGGTTACAGTCCAAGGTTGACCACTGCTATAAAGTTGCCGGGGCTGAAGCATTAATACGCTGGCGTCATAACGATAACCTGATTCGACCCGATGAGTTTATTCCGGTTGCCGAGCGTCTGGGCTTAATTATCCCCATCGGGGCATGGATGTTAAAGCAGGCTGCTGACGTTATAAAAACAACCGGTTTGCCCATTGCGGTTAACGTCAGTCCTAAACAGTTTTTGCATAAGGACTTCGTCAACACTGTGGTTGCTACCTTACGCGATGCTGATGCACCCACGCATTTATTGTTTATCGAAATTACCGAAAACCTGCTACTGCATGATCACGAAGCGGTAACCGGTGTTATGAAACAGCTTAACCAAATAGGTGTCAACTTTTCTATTGATGACTTTGGTACCGGTTATTCCAATTTGCGCCGCTTGCAGCTGTTACCGGTAACCGAGCTTAAAATTGATCGGGAATTTGTACAGAATGCGTTTGAAAGTCATCGCGACCGCAACTTGCTGGATTCAATGATTTTAATGGCTCGTCATATGCGTTTGTCGATTGTTGCCGAAGGCGTCGAAGAAAAACTTCAGGCGGACTACCTGCGCGACAGCGGCGTTGACCAACTGCAAGGTTTTTACTTTCATAAGCCCAGTCCGATAAGCGAGTGGCTCAAGACGTTTTGACAGCGCTTAAAAAACAGCCAAAGTTTTACTTTTGAGCCGTATCGCTGTATTATCCGCGCGAATTTCGATTTTAACACCTTTTCTGTTTTCTTTTAGCCAGCAAAGGTTTACCAACTAAAGACGCATCAATCATGAGCCAGCAAATTGCTAATAACAATTTGATTACGCCACCCTAGGCGCCCTCTCCTTTTCGCCTCGCGAAATTGTCTCATGCATTTGATTGCGTGGCTCAATGCTACGCGCAAAAACCTGACTAGTTTACTTTCTGATTTTTAATCGAGCTGGAATCCGTCTATCTATGTTTAAGTATTTAAAAGAGCATTGGTTCTTTAACACCAAAAATGACCTGCTATCGGGTATTGTGGTTGCATTGGCCCTGATCCCGGAAGCCATCGCGTTTTCTATTATCGCCGGCGTTGACCCTAAAGTTGGTCTGTATGCCTCGTTTTGTATTGCCGTAATTATCGCTATTGTGGGTGGTCGCCCGGGCATGATTAGTGCTGCAACGGGCGCCATGGCGTTGTTAATGGTTACCCTGGTCCGGGAACACGGGCTGGAATATCTGCTAGCGGCCACCTTGTTAACCGGTGTGCTGCAAATCGTCGCCGGCTACCTTAAACTGGGTGAACTCATGCGTTTTGTTTCGCGCTCGGTGGTTACTGGCTTTGTTAATGCGCTGGCGATTCTGATTTTTATGGCACAGCTTCCCGAGCTGACCAACGTAACCTGGCATGTTTATGCCATGACCGCGGCTGGACTTGGCATTATTTATGGCTTCCCATACCTACCGGTAATCGGCAAAGCCGTACCTTCACCGCTGGTGTGTATCGTTACCTTAACCATTGTTGCCGTTGCACTGGGTCTGGACATCCGCACCGTCGGTGATATGGGTCAATTGCCGGATACATTACCGGTATTCTTGTGGCCGGATGTTCCGCTCAACTTAGAAACACTGTGGATTATTTTCCCCTACTCAATTGGTCTAACCGTAGTTGGTTTGCTTGAATCAATGATGACCGCAACCATCGTTGACGACCTGACTGATACCAGCAGTGACCGCAACAAAGAATGTCGTGGTCAGGGAATTGCCAATATTGGCGCCGGGTTATTCGGCGGAATGGCCGGTTGCGCAATGATTGGTCAATCCATTATTAACGTCAAATCCGGTGGCCGTGGTCGCCTGTCAACGCTGACCGCCGGCGTGTTCTTGCTCATTATGATTTTAGTGCTGGACCAATGGCTTAAGCTCATTCCGATGGCGGCGCTGGTTGCGGTGATGATTATGGTATCCATTGGTACCTTCAGCTGGGGATCGATTCGCGATCTGAAAAAGCATCCGCTCTCTACTAACATCGTTATGGTCACCACGGTGGTCGTAGTCGTCGCCACACATAACCTGGCTATTGGCGTTGCTGTCGGGGTATTGCTGGCTGCGCTGTTCTTTGCCAACAAAGTCGGTCATTACATGCACGTGCGCTCAACCATTGATAACGATGGCACCACGCGCCGTTACGACGTTATCGGGCAAGTCTTCTTTAGTTCCTCAGAAAAGTTCATTGCTTCATTTGACTTAAAAGAAGCCGTTGATAACGTAGTCATTGATTTAACCCATGCACACTTCTGGGATATTACTGCCGTTGATGCGCTGGATCGTGTGGTGGTTAAATTCCGCCGCGAAGGTGCAGAAGTCGAAGTCATTGGTTTAAATGAAGCCAGTGCCACCATTGTTGATCGCTTTGGTGTACATAATAAAGCCAACGCCGAAGATATTCTTGACGGCGGCCATTAAGCACTCGATTAAAAGGAGAATACAATGAGTAACGTAATTGCATGTATTGATGGGTCGAGTGCCATGGCAGCGGTCGTTGAGTCGGCAGCCTGGGCTTCGTCACGCTTAACCGCGCCGCTGACGTTATTACACGTTATCGAAGAAGGGCACGCCAGTGCCCGGCAAGACATGACCGGTAATATTGGTCTTGGCAGCCGGGAAAAATTGCTGGAGGAGCTAGCAGAACTGGATGCTAAGAAAGGCAAACTATTGTTAGAGCACGGCCATCAGTTACTTGACGAAGCCAAGCGTCAAGTACTGGAAAAAAGCCGGGTGACTGACGTGGCGATGCGCCAGCGCCATGGCGAACTAGTTGAGTCGCTGTTAGCGTTAGAGCACGAAACACGCTTACTGGTAATGGGCACTCACGGTGAAGATCATGGTGATGGTTCACATATTGGTAGTCAGCTTGAAACCGTATTGCGCCGTGTGCACAAACCCATTCTGCTGACACCTGATACTTTTGCTGCGCCCCAGTCTGTCATGTTGGCCTATGACGGCAGCGCGTCGACTAAAAAAGGCATCGAACTGCTGGCTAAAAGTCCTTTGTTCAGCGGTCTGCCGGTACATGTTGTGATGGTGGGAGCCGAGTCCGACACCAATAAAGCAACCTTAGACTGGGCACGCGATGCGCTGCAGCAAGGTGGTCATCAAGTTGAAACCGCCATTGTAGCAGGCGACGTCGAACCGGCGTTGCATCAGTATCAGGATAAAAACGATATTGGCATGATGGTAATGGGTGCTTACGGTCACTCCAAAATTCGTCAGTTTTTAGTGGGTAGCACCACAACCGCTATGATCGAAGCGAGCAAAACACCACTACTCATCTTACGGTAAGGAGTAACGCATGGCGCAAACAGCACTAATTTTAGAGGGCGGCGCCATGCGCGGTATTTTTACCGCAGGTGTGCTCGATGGCTTTATCGCGCAGCATTATAACCCGTTTGATTTCGTCATTGGCGTATCTGCGGGCTCAACCAATGGCATTGGCTACCTCTGTGGACAAAGTGGTCGTAGCCATAAAATCATTACTGAGTTTGCCACCAGCGATCGTTTTATCGATATGGTGCGTTGGCTGCGGGGTGGCCATTTTTGTGACGTCGACTGGTTATGGCGGCAATCGTTTGATGACGTCTGGCTGGATCTCGATTACTACGAACACCATCAGGTGCCTTTTTACGTTGTCACCACCAGTATTTTAACCGGTAAGCCTCACTACATCCGCATGACCCGCGATAACATGCATGAAGTGTTTCCGGCATCCTGTGCTATTCCGCTGGCGTACCGGGACTTTCCGCTGGTTGGCGACGAGCCGATGGCGGATGGCGGCATTGGGGATTCCATTCCGGTTATAAAAGCTTACCAGATGGGCGCACGCGATATGACGGTGGTGTTATCCCGTCCGCTGGGCTACAAAAAGAAAGTCAGCAATAACAGCGTCCTGGTGCGCACGTTATTCAAAGAGTATCCACAGTTACAAGAAGCCATTATCAAGCGCAATCAGGCCTATAACGATGCGCTTGAGTTTATTCGCAACCCGCCTGGAGATTGCCAGTTGCGCGTCATCGCACCGCCTGATGATTTTAACGTGGGTCGTTTTACTCGTGATCTGGAACGGCTAGAGGCAGGCTATCAGCAGGGTTTAACTATCGGACGCCGCACTGCTGCCGATGCAGGAGCTCAAACCCTAACAACGAAATAGCATCACTCTTCCATTAACGATTTCGTAATCGGCTTGATAGCGTTCCGCCAGCCAATTTATTGTTTGCCGGGAATAAAAACTGACATGAGTTGGATCGTTTTTATAATTCCAGTTTTTAAACGAGGCCGTCGTTTTAAGCTCGTTAAGGGATGTCATTACAGCTAACCAGCTCGCTGGCTTTATCAGACTAAACAGCTGTTGCCAACTGCGCGCGGGGTGAGCAAAGTGCTCGACGACTTCGCTCGCGGTAACAAAGTCGTAACGCTGCTGTAGTTTTGCCTTATCCGGATAATAATACAAGTCATACAGCTCCACCTGCATGCCCTGCTCCTCCAGCATCAGATTTAATGTTGGCCCGGGACCACAGCCAAAGTCTAAGCCGCGCATGCCTTTTTTAAGCTTTGTTAACAAGGGTTCAGAAAGTTGCGATAAAAATTGACGATAACGCTCATCATACGGGTCATTTTCGTGAAAATCGTAAATGGCTTTTTCGTCCGTTTCAGCAATTAGCGAATCAGGATCAGCAAACACCAAATCGCAAGTCAGACAGCGATAATAGCTGCGTTTGCGATCTGCGCAATAAAACTCGGAATGCTCAGAACAAAGGGTACACTGCATAGCGCAATACTATGATAATTCCGTTCGTTGCGCTAATTTCATTGCATACATTTCACGGTCTGCCTCCGATAGCAGCGCCTCCCGCGTCTTATTACCATCGGCGATCGAGTAACCAATGCTCAACGACGGATAAATTAACTCGCCGTGGTATTCAAGTGGTGTCCGTTCGATATCAATTTTGAGCTTTTCGACAAAGCGTTTAATTGCTGCTTCGTCGCGAACACGGCCCAGCACAATAATGAATTCATCACCGCCAATGCGAGCTACAAAATCAGTAGCGCGAACACGCGACAACATATGGTTGGCAATATGTTTCAGCAGTTCGTCACCGGCGTCATGACCTAAGTCGTCATTAACTTTTTTAAAGCGGTTTAAATCCACGTTAACCACGGCAAAACGTGGTGGTTGCCCCCAACGAGTGAGCAAGCCGTCAATATAATTGATTAAAAAGCATCGGTTAGGCAGGTGTGTCAATTCATCATGTAACGCGTTCTGGTGCGCAATACGAAAAGAACGAATCAGCATAAATACCGCCAGATACGCCAGTGATGCCACAATTAAACTGGCTAACCATAGCACCGCAAGCACTTGCTGTTCTGCAGCGTCCAGTGATATTCGATACTGGGCTGCTAGTTGCCAGTGTCCGGTAGGCAGGGTAATGGGTAAGCTAAAGTCAGGCTGTTCAAAAATAGCCGCTCTGCCAAAAAATACGCCCTGGGTATTATCGGTGGCATTGTCGTTCTGAATCGCCACATCAACTCGCTGTAGCGAATTAAACCCCGCCTCCGCCATGACTTTATCGTAATCGATGACCACACTTACGATGCCCCAGTAATCCATGGATATCGGATAATCACTAAATATAGGGAAACGTGCGATAAGACCGACGCCACCCTGAACGAGTTGGCGTGGCCCGTCAATCACCAGATTACCGGTACGTTTAGCGGTCATTACCGAGGCAAATTGTTCCGGCCGACTTTGATACTCGAAGCCCAGAGCCCTCTCATTACCGGCTAACGGGTAGATAAATTGAATAGTATCGTCAGGCGCCATGGCTACATTGCGAACGTGCGTAGACTGCGCCATGAGTTTAGCCGAGATCGACTCCCAGTTATCAATAGCGAACTGTGGTTCGATATTAACCACGGTAGCGAGACTGTCAGCCAGATAAATATCTTTAAATATGATCGCTTCGAAAGTTGATTTGGCCAGTGACACCTGTTGGCGGGCTTGTTCTTTTTGGGCATCAAAACGCGAATTAACGTACGCCTGGGCAGCGTATTGCGTGACCAGATACCAGGCAATAGCATAAGCGCACGATGCTATGATAATCAGTAATTTCGTGCGTTTAGTCATGGCGTCAGTCACCTCATTGTCGCTTGAATGAATGTTAAGGCAAAATCAACATTTAAGCAACAAATGAGGCGTCGACGCTTTAGGTTTGCCGGGATTTTTTGAACAAACCAAACCAGAAAGCGAGTTCAAACACAGCCCCGGTAATTACAAACCCGAGCGCGCCACTCGCCATGCCTGCAAAATAAAAACCGCCAGCAGCGAGTAGACACAATGCCAGGGGCAGCCAACGTTTAAGCATGAGCGTAATATCCGTGCGATTGTTGCGAATTAAGGTGCTTCATATGTGAATAAATTCGCTGGTAATAAAACACTTCAGCAACCACTGAGAATACAAAACCAAATACGGTTAACTGGTAATGACCCTCACCGTAAGCAATGGTTCGCAAAATAACAACGACTAACCCCAGGATAAAAAACACCGGTATCACCCGCCAAAAAACGACCCACGACAGTGCTAAAAAACGTTCCAGAAACTGCGTGCCCTGCGCCCCGCCGTTAGCCCGATACGCTATAACGGTACCGCCAATAATAATAGCCAACGACGCCCAAAACGACGCATAATCCCAACCGTTATCGCCATTGCCGATCCAACCGATGGGTAAGTACCACAATAGCGTCAAACCCAATAAATAAAAGAGCGCATGGGCCTGATTAAACTGCTGTTCGCGCAATTGCTGTTTTAGCGCGTCGATGTTGAAAACATACATACTGATTTTCCCTGTCAGTAAAGTTCATCTTTCAGGCTAGTACAACTGCAAAAAAATTACTGCCGACAATTGTAAACATTTGTGACTACCTTTAGAAGTTAGCACCAGACTGATTCATAACCACGACAGCTTGCTCTGCCCAAAGCCTGGCGGCTTGTGCTGAAGGGTGAAATCCATCTCTGGCCATGAGTTCTGGTGAAAAAGGTAGATTCAGTGGCAGATACGCTACGCCGTTGTGCGCAGCGCAATGTGTTTTAAGGCTGTCGTTCAGCTGCTGAGCCCTGCCTCCAATGTACCAGCGCAAGGGTTGCGGCAACGCAGGAAATTGATGCATCGGCGGCAGTCCGGTGTAGATAACCTGTCGCGCATGGCAGTGTTGCTGCAAATAGCCGGTCAGTCGGATTATCGCAGCATGCCAGTCTGTCGGGCTAGTACCTTTAGTCACATCGTTAACGCCGGCCGAAATTAATACGGTATCAACGCCATCCAGTTTGAGCTGGGTTGCACGTAGTAAACTAAGAATTCCGCCACAGGTCAGTGATGACTGTCCTATCAACTGCCATTCTACATAAAACCGATCGCTAAGCATCGCCACGAACTGACCGGCAACGGACTCTTCAAGCGTGTCACAACCCACCCCGACAGCAGCAGAGTCACCCACGATTAAAACCCGCCGCAACGGCTTGGACTTATCGCCTGCTTCACCATAGCGACCCCCTTTAGGTTCAGGTAAACGCAGCGTTTGGCTGCGCACGCGGCGCCCCTGATATAACAGCAGTGGTCCGATAATAGGCAATAACCAATTATTCATGTGATGAATTGAACCTTTATCTTTTATGTCTCTCTACAGTGTATTACTCTGCAATAACTTAACAACAAGGAAGTCTTTGTATGCGCAGCTGTATTAAATTAACCAGCGCTGTATTTTTCGCCATAACCTTAACCGCCTGCTCGTCTAACTCCTTCGGTGACAGTGCCGCCACAGCAGGCAAACGAACGCTTGAGAATCAGCAACAGAATGACCAGAGAGATCATCAGCGGAGCTCTGACATCGACAAGGAAGCAGCCCGCAATGGCGGCATTGCTTTCCTCTGGTGTTGGTTTGGCCTTGCTGATTGTGGCTAAAACCAAGGTTCAGCTGTTAGTATGGGCACATTGTTGGTAAAACCTTATTAGAGATTTCAATGAGCCTGACTTTACCCACCTATAAGGACGTTCAAGCTGCTGCAGCGTGTATCGAACCTTATATTCGACGCACGCCCGTAATGACCTCGCGAACCGCCAATGAGAGCTTAGGTGCTGAACTATTTTTTAAGTGCGAAAACTTCCAGCGTATGGGAGCATTTAAATTTCGCGGTGCCATGAACGCGCTGTTGCAATTTTCTGACGCGCAAAAAGCAGCTGGGGTACTGGCTTTCTCGTCGGGTAACCATGCCCAGGCCATTGCTCTGGCAGCAAAGCAGTTAGGTATTAAAGCTACCATCATCATGCCGGAAGACGCACCTCAGGCCAAAGTAGAGGCCACACAAGGCTATGGCGCGGATGTTATCCGTTATGATCGCTATACCGAGGACCGTGAACAAATTGGTCGCCAATTGGCGGAAAAGGAAGGTTATACACTCATTCCGCCATACGACCACCCCCATGTGTTAGCCGGTCAGGGCTCCGCGGCCGATGAGTTATTTGAGCAAGCAGGTCAACTTGATGCCTTGTTTGTTTGTCTCGGCGGTGGCGGTTTGCTGTCAGGCTGTGCGCTGGCCGCTCGCCACCATAACGCGGCTTGCAAGGTATACGGCGTCGAACCCGAAGCCGGTAATGACGGACAACAATCGTTCCGACGCGGCGAAATTGTTCGTATCGATACGCCAAAAACTATCGCTGACGGCGCTCAGACTCAATATTTAGGGCAATATACCTTCCCCATTATCCGCGACAATGTCGACGATATTTTAACGGCAACGGATAACGAGTTGGTCGACGCGATGCGCTTTTATGCCGAACGGATGAAACTGGTGGTTGAGCCGACCGGCTGTTTAAGCCTGGCTGCTGCCGAAAAAATAAAACCTGAATTGGCGGGCAAGCGCGTCGGCATCATTATCAGCGGTGGTAATGTCGATCTAACGCGCTACGCAGAACTACTCAAACCGTAAAGGAACCGCAATGACGCAGATACCCGCCTGGCTGGCTCAACTCGATACCCCCTATTTGTTAATTGACGAGGCACAACTAAAACGCAATATCGACCGGCTACAATCTCACATAAAAGCACAAGGAAGTCAGTTGCGGCCGCATTTAAAAACTTTGCGTACGCTCGAAGCAGCGGATTACCTGTTGCCCGGAAAAAATGCGCCGGCAACCGTTTCCACATTAGCCGAGGCAGAAGCCTATGCTAACGCCGGTTATACCGACTTACTTTACGCCGTGGGTATCGCTCCTGCAAAGCTTGCCCGGGTAGCTCAATTACGCCAGCAGGACATCAGTTTACATATTCTGTTAGATACCCCCGAACAGGCTACCGCAGTGGTGAATTTCGCCGAGCTACATCAGCAGGACTTTTCTGTGCTAATCGAAATCGACAGCGACGATCATCGTGGCGGCATAAAGCCTGATGCATCACAGCTTGTAACTATTGCTGCACAACTAGGCAGCCATTTTAGCGGTTTAATGACCCATGCCGGCGGGTCTTATGGTTGTAGCACGCCTGCTGCTTTGCAGACGTTTGCACAACAAGAGTGCGACGCCATCCGAAAAGCCAGACAGCGTTTGGCAGAAGCCGGCATAGATTGCCCTATCACCAGTGTCGGCTCCACACCTACTGCGCATTTCGGTACCGACTTTAATGACATCAGTGAAGTGCGGGCAGGTGTTTTCACCACCTTCGACCTGGTGATGAAAAATATCGGCGTATGCACAATGGATGATATTGCGATGTCGGTGGTGACCACCGTTATTGGGTACAATAAAGAAAAACACTGGTTGCTTACCGACAGCGGCTGGATGGCTGTATCCCGTGACCGCGGCACAGCAAATCAAGCTGTCGACTACAACTACGGACAAGTCTGTCGGCTGGACGGGACTGTTATTAACGGTTTAACGCTGACCGGTACTTCACAGGAACACGGCGTTATTGAACTGCCACAAGACTATGCCGTCGATGATTTTGCCATCGGTTCACAGCTACGCATTTTGCCTAACCATGCCTGTGCCACGGCCGCCATGCACCCCGTTTACCACATACTTAAAAGCGACGACAGCCATGAGCAATGGCAACGCATAATAGGCTGGTAAGCGGACTAGGTAACGTCTTTTAACGCAGCTCTGATAGTCGGGTAGTTAAATTCAAATCCGTGGTTGCGGAGTTTATCCGGCACCACAGCCTGGCCTTCCAGTAACATAGACGACATTTCCCCCATCGCCGTTTTCAATACCACTGCTGGTACCTTAAAAATATGCGGCCGCTTAAGCACCGACGCTAATGTGCGACTAAATGCCTTATTCGTCACCGGCCCGGGTGCCGTCATATTAACCGGTCCCTGAATGGTATCGTGGTGCAGGATGTACTCTATGGCACGAACCATATCGTCGATATGAATCCACGACATCATTTGTGTGCCGTTACCCAACGGCCCGCCTAAGCCCATTTTGTAGGGCAATATCATTTTAGCCAACGCACCACCTTCGGCTGACAAAACTACGCCTGAACGCAACAGCACGACTCGAGTCTGTTCGCTCGCCGCCAGTGCTTTTTGCTCCCATTGTTGGCAAAGTTCAACCGCAAAATCACGCTGCTTAGGTGTCCCCTCTTCGTTTACCGGTTCGGCATCGCGCGGCCCGTAATAACCAATGGCAGAGCCACTGACAAAAAGCGGCTTTTTGTCAGCGGCCATGATCATCTCTGCGAGTTTCTCAGTAACCTGCCAACGACTGTTCTGCAACGTTTGTTTTCGCTGGGCACTCCAGCGTTTATCGGCAATACCCGCACCCTGCAAATTAATCACAGCGTCAAAGGCGCTGATATTATTAATCTCATCCACCGATTTGACCACAGTAACCGCGCCGCCTAACTGACGACGCGCTTTGTCCGGTGCACGCGAAGTCACCGTGAACGTGTGCTGGCTGCTGTATTTTTTTATAAAATACGAGCCGATTAAACCAGTTCCACCGGTTAACAATATGTTCATGGAGACCTCCTCATTAACGACAAACGGACTCGCGCAAAATACGCGAGCTACGCCAGTTTACGAATTAATTGTGCGGTGTTTCGACGGATTAACCGCGAGCACGACAGACGACCTAATACACCAACGACAATAGCGCCGGTTAACGGCCCGACAAGCCATAACCGCCAATGCCAGGTGGCATCCATATTGAAAGCCTGGGTCTGCAATATTAGCAACGAAATATCCATTGCGATGGTCGCAATCAAACCGCTAATTCCCCCAAGTACCAGGAACTCATAGGTAATACTGCGACTTAAAAGCTTACCCGGTGCACCGAGTGTACGCAGAATCACAAGCTCTTTCTGACGTTCTTCCATGCTGGCCTGTACTTGGGCAATTAACACCAGCGCACCGGCGACAATCACTAACACCAGGACAAATAGGATAGCCAGGCTGACCTGCGAAATAACCTCACGAATTTGATCAATGATGGCATCGAGATCGATTAAAGACGCCTCCGGGAAGGGCCGGAAAAGCTCGTAAAGTTCGTCTTTGCGAGCTTCGTCCAAATGGAAGCTAGTGATATATGTTGCCGGAAAGTCCTGCAATGTATTGGTGTTAAACACCATATAAAAGTTCGGTTGCAAGGTGCTCCAGTCGGCCTCACGCAAACTGGTGACCGGCACCGTAAACTCTTCACCACCGATATTAAAAGTCAGTTCATCGCCAACCTGAATATCTAATCGCTCCGCCGCATTCAACTCGACAGATACTTGCGGTTCTGCGTTATCACCCCACCAGCTGCCCTCAACAATCTCATTGTTTGGTGGCACGGTATCGCGCCAGGTCATCGAGAGTTCACGGCCAAAGCCTTCACGCCCCTCTTCGCGCTCTTCGTCATCACGATCTTCCTTGGTCACTTCGGCTAACAAACGTTCACCGTTGTGATAGGTTACACGCCCCGGCACAATCGGGTACTGGTCTGTCGCTTCGATATTCTCGCGCTCAAACATTGCCTGTAAGTCAGGCACTTTTTCCTCCGCAATATTAAGCGCAAAATAATTCGGCGCATCGTCCGGCAGCTGCCGTTGCCAGTCGGCAAGCAAATCGTTGCGTAGTACGATAACCAATAGCAACAGCATAATAGCCGTGGAGAATGCTAACATTTGCACACTGTTGGCCGCTGCACGGCGTTGTAATCCTGCCATTGCCAAACGCCAGGCACTACCTGCCTGCATACCTGCCTTGCGACTGGCATTAATTAACAAGCGCCCGATACCGAGAAGTAAGACTGCCGCAAATACGCCCCCGGCAAACAAGGCCGTCGATAACCACCATTGCTGAGAATAAAGCACCAATAAGCCGTAAATGGTACCGCCACTTAATATCCATTGCAGCCAACGCACTGCTTGCGCCCCTACCAACTGGCGGTGCAGTACCCGCAGCGGCGGGATCGCAACCAACCGGAACAATGGATAAAGAGTGAACATCACCGCACTAATAATCCCCGTTGCCGCAGCCAGTAAGTACGGTTTAACTGTCGCCGCCGGTAATTCTGCATCCAGTTGTTGCGCCACCCAGTCGATTACAAATGACTGGATCAGCCAGCCCAGGATCATACCGATACCAACGCTCAATGCCGTTAACAGCAACAAGTGCAGGATAAAAATACGGCGGATCTGCTGGCGACTCGCACCTAAGGTTTTGAAAATAGCCACGACGTCGTAGTTACGCTGACAATAACGCTGCGCAGCAACCGCAACAGCCGTCGCAGCCAGCACCACACCTAACAGACTGGCCAGCATCATAAAGCGCTCGGCACGGTTTAACGAACGCGCTAACGGACTATCACCGTCCTCGATACTGCGCCAGCTGTGTGTATCATCATTCAACTGCGGCAGTAACCATTGCTCGTAGTCAGCCAGCGCATCTTGCGAGCCTGCCATGAGAACGTTGTAGCGCACACGACTGCCGGGCTGGATTAGCCCCGTCTGCTCTAATTGAGAATAGGGAATAATTACATTAGGGCTGTCAGTAAACACCGAAAAGCCGACATCGGGCTCATAAGTAACAACCTTAGTCACCTTAAAGGCACTGTTACCGACCTCTATCGAGTCGCCCAAATCGATTTGTAATGCCTGAAATAATGAAGAGGCAACCCACGCCTCCCCTACAGCGGGCAAACCCTGGGCGACCTCTCCTTCGACAAACGGCGTATCGGCAATGCGCAATTCACCGCGCAACGGATAGCCATCGGATACCGCTTTTACGTCAATTAACTGCAGCGTATCGTTAGCAAATGCCATGGAGTTAAAAACCACCCGCCAGGCCGTTTTTATATCGCGCGACTGAGCCTCTTCAAGCCACTCTTGATTGATATCCCGCCGTGAACTTAAGACCCGATCAGCCGCTAAGAACTCACTACTGCGTTCCAGCAATCCCGACTGCAGACGTTCGCTGAATAACGACAATGACAATACCGCTGTTACTGACAGGATGATGGCCAGCGCCATGATAGTCAGTTCACCCCGCTTCAGCTCCTGCTTTAATAACCGAAACGAAATTTTATGCCACATCGCGCGTTGCCTCCGCCAGCTTACCCGCTTCCATTCGCAGCACACGCTGACACTTCTCTGCCAACTGATTATCGTGAGTGACCATGATCAAGGTAGTGCCGTAATCCTTATTCAGGTCAAACAACAACTGCTCAACCTTATCACCGGTGTGAGTATCCAGATTACCGGTCGGTTCATCGGCAAATAAAATCTTTGGCTGGCCAACAAAGGCCCGGGCAATCGCCACCCGTTGTTGTTCACCGCCGGATAATTGATTGGGATAGTGATGCCAGCGATCTTCCAGGCCCACTTTGGCTAGTAGTTCACGCGCTTCTTTTTCGGCGCCTTTATGTCCGGCAAGCTCCGCCGGCAACATAACGTTCTCCAGGGCGCTTAAACTGGGTACCAATAAAAACTGTTGAAAGATAAAGCCAACCTTATCGGCACGGACTTTTGCCCGCTGCTCCTCATCCAATTCGCTGAGTTTTTCGTTATCTATAAGAACTTCACCAGACGTCGCAAGGTCCAATCCGGCAAGTAACGACAGTAATGTGGATTTACCCGAGCCTGACGCGCCAACTATGGCGACGGTCTCACCCGCATTGATTGCTACGTTAATAGGTTGCAGAATTTGCAATGGACCTTCTGAGGTCTCGACGATTTTTTCCAGTTGTTGGGCTTGAATGAGCATATGATGAAAAACTTCCTTTTGAAATTAAGTCTTGTAGTCGTTCTGTTACTGTCTATACGTACGGTTTCAGCAAATGTTTCACTTGTTGTTTTAGGCGATAGCTTAAGTGCCGGATACGGCCTGTCCAGCCAACAAACCTGGGTAGCCGAACTCGACCGCCGCTGGCAGCAAACGCACCCGCAATATGCCATTATCAACGCCAGTATCAGCGGTGAAACCACCACCGGCGGTTTGCGTCGCCTCGAAGGCGTTCTCGAACGCCATAACCCTGATGCATTATTCATTGAACTCGGCGGCAACGACGGCCTGCGCGGTTTTAACCTCAGCACAGTACGCAGCAATTTGGAACAAATGATCGATAAAGCCCAGGCTGAGGGCGTTAAAGTGGCATTAAGCCAAGTTATGGTGCCACCCAACTATGGCCAACGTTTTGCCGAACAGTTCACCAGCCTGTATAAAGAAGTCGCTGAACAGAAGAACGTTCCACTGATCCCGTTTTTCATGGAACCCCTAATCGAAGAAAGCACAGACTACGTGCAGAATGACGGCATCCACCCCACCGCCGAAGCACAACCCAAAATCGCCGACTTCCTCGAACCGCACCTAGTCGACCTACTGCAACGCGCACAGTAGCTCGCGCCTCCGGCGCGAGGGGGGGGGGGCAGCGAATTAAATGACGTTGTGTTGCAAACTCAGAGAAAGCAGTGGAATGGCTAATTGCTTTTGGCAGGCAACCGAGGGGCGGTAGCCAGAAACCGCTCCAAGCACGTCCGTGTGGCTTGTTTCCGGCCATCCATGGCCTCCAACATTTCTGGCTACCGCCCCTCGGTACCTACCACGCAATTAACCATCCCATTGCTTTGCTATTTCTGTTAATAACGCCATTTAATCCGCTACCACAAATCCGTAATACGATAACTTTTTGGGGTAGCTTAACCAACAAGACACAGAATAGCGGCCCTTTGGGATGGGCGAGCGTCAGGATTTGCGTTCTCGTTTTCAAAGGGTGTTGGAGGCCATGGATGGCCGGAAACAAGCGTACAGGGATGTACTTGCAGCGTCCCTTTGAAAACGAGGACGTAAAGCCTGATAAAGCTCGTCCGTTCCAAAGTGCAGCTATGCCGTCTTGTTGGTTAAGCTATCCCCACCCTCGCGCCAGGGCGCGAGCTACGGATTTTGGGTACAAAAAAACCGCCTGAGTGGCGGTTTGTGCAGTATGGCGTCCCCTAGGGGATTCGAACCCCTGTTACTGCCGTGAAAGGGCAGTGTCCTAGGCCTCTAGACGAAGGGGACCCGGACTGTGGTTTGATGCGTTACGATTTGGCGTCCCCTAGGGGATTCGAACCCCTGTTACTGCCGTGAAAGGGCAGTGTCCTAGGCCTCTAGACGAAGGGGACGCAATATCGTGTTGCATCGCTGTGATTGAAGTGGCGTCCCCTAGGGGATTCGAACCCCTGTTACCGCCGTGAAAGGGCGGTGTCCTAGGCCTCTAGACGAAGGGGACGCAGTTCATTCACAATTGCTGTTGGTAGTTTTGGTGGAGCTAAGCGGGATCGAACCGCTGACCTCTTGCATGCCATGCAAGCGCTCTCCCAGCTGAGCTATAGCCCCTCTACCGAAGCAGTAAAACTGCCCTGACAGCGGGGCGCATTCTATTGCGAGCAGCGTTAATGTGTCAACTGTTTTTTGAAAAATTTCATCCGTTTGGTGAATTTTGTCGCAATCTGCACAATTAACGTTCAACTGACTCAGCGGGCGCGTTTCGGCAGATTCTGGTGATACACATGATAGACCTGCTCCAGTCCTTCCCGGCTGGAAACCGACACGTTCATATCGTTAACCAGACCATTGTCCAGCCGATAGACCCAACCATGAATATGCAACTCTTCGCCGCGGTCCCAGGCTTCCTGGACCACATTAGTCTTTGCCAGATTTTTTACCTGCTCGATAACATTTAATTCGCACAAGCGGTCGATACGTGTAGGCTCGTCGAGCTGCTCCAGCTCTGTCGCGTGTTCACGGTAAACGTCACGGATTGGATACAACCAATGGTCGACCAAACCGTGGGGCTGTGATTCAACCGCTGCTTTTACACCTCCGCAACCATAATGCCCGACCACCAGTACGTGTTTAACCTTTAGTGCTTCAATGGCGTATTGGATAACCGATAAGCAATTGAAGTCGGTTTGTATCACCTGGTTTGCGACATTGCGGTGTACAAACAATTCACCGGGGTCCATCCCGACAATCTGATTTGCCGGCACGCGGCTGTCAGAACAACCAATCCATAAATATTCCGGCGACTGTTGACCCACTAACCGATGAAAAAACTCCGGGTCGCGCTCGGTTTGCTGGCGCGCCCACTCCCGGTTATTGTCGATCAAATGTTTAATTGTTGGCATGGGACCTCGGTTAAGCCAGTTACCTAGCTATTCGCTTCTCGTTCAGCGATAAATTCTAAAGCAAGGTCGATACGCTGCAAGACACTCTGTTGGGGTATTAATTCCAGTGTCACGTCTAACGAAGGAGAGTTACCTCCGCCGGTTGCAGCTACTCGCAATGGCATACCTACTTTGCCCATGCCCACTTCCAGCACGTCAGCTGTTTGATTAATCGCAGCTTGAATATTCTCAGCGTTCCAGTCAGTGACTGCACTCAACAACTCTTTAGCCTTCTGCAGTGGCTCTTTAGCTACCGGGCGTAAATGTTTTTTCGCGGCTTTTTCTTCAAATTCAGTCACTGGTGCAAAGAAATAACGGCTGATATCTGCCATTTCTTTCAGAGTTTTTACGCGGTCTGCCTGTAACTCAACGATTTTTTCTAACGCCGGTCCCGTGCTGGTATCCACATCCAGCTGATCAAACTGCCATTGCAATTGCGGTGCTACCTGCGCTGCAGGCAGTGTTTTCATGTAGTGCTGGTTCAGCCAGTTTAACTTTTCGGTATTAAATGCTGATGCCGCTTTGTTAACGTCATCCAGCTTAAAGTACTTAACCAGTTCATCAACACTAAAGATTTCCTGATCACCGTGCGACCAACCCAGACGGGCTAAGTAGTTAATAACCGCTTCCGGCACATAGCCATCATCGCGATATTGCATGACACTGACAGCACCATGACGTTTTGACAATTTCTTGCCGTCGTCACCCAGAATCATCGACACGTGTGCATATTGCGGTACCGGGGCACCCAACGCTTTTAATATATTGATTTGACGCGGGGTATTATTGATATGGTCTTCACCGCGCACAACGTGGGTGATTTCCATATCCCAGTCATCAACAACCACGCAGAAATTGTAGGTCGGCGTGCCGTCAGTCCGGGCAATAATCAAATCATCCAATTCCTGGTTAGAAAATTCGATACGCCCGCGGATGTGATCATCAAATACCACACTACCCTCTTGTGGATTACGGAAACGAATCACGTATTTGTCGCCGCCCACATTGGGATTGTCGCGACAATGGCCGTCGTAGCGCGGCTTTTGCCCAGCTGCCATTTGCTCTTCACGCATTTTTTCCAGGCGCTCAGCAGAGCAATAGCATTTATACGCTTTGTCTTCGTCCAGCAATTTGTCGATAAGCTGTTGGTAGCGGTCAAAGCGCTGGGTTTGGTAAAACGGTCCTTTATCCCAGTTTAAACCTAACCACTGCATGCCCTCTAAGATGGCGTCGATTGCAGGCTGGGTTGAGCGTTCACGGTCGGTGTCTTCAATACGCAGCACAAATTCGCCGCCCTGCGCTTTAGCCACTAACCACGAATACAGGGCAGTCCGAGCACCACCAACATGCAAATACCCAGTAGGACTGGGTGCGAAACGCGTTACCACACTCATGCTTTGTTCCTTTACAATGAATTCATTCAGATAGGCCGGACGCGATGTCCGTTATTGGCGCGAAGTGTAGCAAGAACTCCGCCTTTTCGCATCTGCTACAACCGCAACAACGTACAGAAATTAGCAAAAGCGGTTATTTTCTCAGCAGTTAAACAAAACTTTCAATTTTTTGTTTGACAGTTTGATTCATCGCCCTATAATGCCACCTCGCAACGACGCAGAAGTGTCACAGTGAGAATGGTTGCTTAGCTCAGTTGGGAGAGCATCGCCCTTACAAGGCGAGGGTCACTGGTTCGAGCCCAGTAGCAACCACCACTCTCTTCTATCCCCCTTCGTTGTAACCTTTGAGTGGTTGCTTAGCTCAGTTGGGAGAGCATCGCCCTTACAAGGCGAGGGTCACTGGTTCGAGCCCAGTAGCAACCACCATTTCTTTTTTTATCCCAGTTTTTCAATTAAAAAATCTAACAATACCCTGACCTTTGGTATTTGCTGCCGGCTTTCCGGATATAGCGCCCAAATTCCGTCATCGTCCTGTCGATAAGCTGCCAGCACTTCTTCAAGCTCGCCCTTGGCAAGCGCTTCGCTAACATAGTAATCCGGTAACATCGCCAGCCCCAGGCCTCTGATTGCGGCATCTCGTAATGCCAGGCCATTATTACAATGAATAAAACTTTCCGGTACCAGCGACTGAGTTTTGCCCTGTTGTTGAAAGCGCCACTGCCGCACCGTTCCGGTAAAGCAGCGGTGTTGTGCTAGATCATCAATAGTTTGCGGCTGGCCATAGTGTTTAAAATAGTGTGGCGAACCAACGATATAATGGCGCCGGCTGCCCAGTCTACGCGCACGCAAACGCGGGTTACCCAAATGCCCCAGCCGTATTGCTAAGTCATAACTGCCCTCAATCAAATCTAAGGTGTCATTAGTTAAATTAAGATCCAGGCGCAGGTCATCGTAGCGTTGTAAAAATTGATTCAGTAACGGCGCGATAATTTGCTCGCCATAGTACACCGGTGCGGTTACCCGAATCAGACCCTGTGGTTGTTCATTACGTTGCTGAATGAGCTGATTAGCTTCGCGCAGTGACGCAACCAGATGCTGGCAATGGGGTAAATACAACTTTCCCTCTCCGGTTAAACTGACACTGCGGGTTGAACGGTACAGCAGCTGCATTTTTAATCGGCTCTCTAATGCTGCGACATTACGACTGACTTGTGCCACCGACATATCCAGCCGCTCAGCTGCAGCAGAAAAGCTATTAGTTTCTGCCGTCGCGACAAATTCACTGATCCCCTGCCACTCTTTCATTGTCCCTCTTGATTATTTCATTAATGCAAAAGTAATTTGTATAAACCCAGATTACCTTTAAATGAGAAAAAGTTAAACTTTCGCTATCATTACACGTACTAGACATTATTGATTAAACAAACGGAGTCATCATGGAAACGATTAAGTCTCGCGCAATGGTAGCCTGGGGTCCAGGCGAGCCTTTAAAAGAAGAAATTATTGATGTCGCACCACCTAAAAAAGGTGAGGTGCGCGTACGTATCGTGGCTACCGGTGTTTGCCATACCGATGCTTACACACTGTCCGGTAAAGATCCCGAAGGTATCTTCCCGTCGGTGCTGGGTCATGAAGGCGGTGGTATTGTCGAAGCGGTCGGTGAAGGGGTCACCTCGCTGCAGGTTGGCGATCACGTGATACCACTCTACACCGCCGAATGTGGTGAGTGTAAATTCTGCACATCGGGTAAAACCAATTTATGCCAAGCGGTTCGTGCAACTCAAGGCAAAGGCTTGATGCCTGATGGTACCAGCCGCTTCTCTAAAGACGGTGAAACAATTTATCATTACATGGGCACCTCGACCTTCTCTGAATACACGGTGCTGCCGGAGATTTCTTTGGCGAAAATTCCTAAAGAGGCGCCGCTTGAAAAAGTCTGTTTGCTGGGTTGTGGCGTGACCACCGGCATGGGCGCGGTTAAAAACACCGCTAAAGTAAACGAAGGCGATACCGTTGCGGTATTTGGACTCGGCGGTATTGGTCTGGCGGTCATCATTGGTGCCGTACAAGCAAAGGCGTCACGCATTATTGCGGTGGACGTTAACGAAGATAAATTCGACATCGCTAAAGAATTGGGCGCCACTGATTTTGTTAACCCGAGCAAACACAACAAGCCCATCCAGGAAGTCATTGTCGATATGACCGACGGCGGCGTCGACTTCTCATTTGAATGTATCGGTAATGTTGATGTGATGCGTGCTGCACTCGAGTGTTGCCATAAGGGCTGGGGCGAATCCGTTATCATCGGTGTCGCCGGTGCCGGCGAAGAAATCAGCACTCGACCGTTCCAGCTGGTAACCGGACGTGTATGGCGTGGCAGCGCCTTTGGTGGCGTTAAAGGCCGTACCGAACTGCCGGACTACGTAAAACAATACATGGACGGTAAGTTCGACCTGGATACCTTTATCACGCATACCATGCCATTAGAGGACATCAATAAGGCATTTGATTTGATGCACGAAGGTAAATCGATACGTTCCGTGATTCATTATTAATCCGCTAACAACGGAGCCGAACATGAAAAGGATAAGTGAAGTTCGCAGTTTTGGCGGTCGCCAACTGCGTTACGAACACGACTCAAAAGTACTGAACTGCGTTATGCAGTTCAGTGTTTTTCTACCCCAGGCGGCAGCAAAGCAATCAGTACCTGCGGTCTATTTTTTGTCCGGGCTAACTTGCACCGATGAAAACTTTTCTACTAAAGCAGGCGCACAGCGCGTAGCAAATGAATTAGGTCTGGCACTAATCATACCTGATACCAGCCCGCGTGGTGACGATGTTCCCGATGATCCCGAAGGTGCCTACGATTTTGGTAAAGGCGCCGGCTTTTACCTGAATGCAACGCAAAGCCCCTGGTCAACTCACTATCACATGTATGATTACATCGTTGACGAGTTACCCGCCCTAGTCGAGCAGGAATTACCGCTAACCGCGCAACGCGCTATTGCCGGTCACTCGATGGGCGGCCATGGTGCGTTGGTCATTGGCCTCCGCAACCCTGAACGTTACACCAGTATTTCGGCGTTTTCACCGATCACAAACCCGACCGATTGTCCGTGGGGGCACAAAGCCTTTTCTAACTATTTGGGTGATGATAAAGACAGCTGGAAACAGTACGATGCGGTAGAAATTATCAACGCTAATGGTCAGTCATTACCGATTCGCGTTGATCAGGGCTTAGCTGATGGCTTCTTAGAAGAGCAGTTAAAACCCGAGGCTTTAAAATCGGCAATTACTGCGGCTAACGGTGATGGCGAAGTGCATTTGCATGAAGGCTATGATCATAGCTACTACTTTATCGCTAGTTTTATCGAAGCGCAGCTGCGTTTTCACGCCAAGCACCTTAACTAATTAACTATCGTCACTTTCGTCTTTTTCAGGCGCTTCACGCGTAGCCAGGTGGTTACGGTAGAAGCGCCAGTGACGCGACTTAACTAAATACCATAAGGTAATAAACCAGCCCATAACAATGGCAGCGCGGCCAAACGAAAAGTGCCCCTGATGTTCAATAAACAGCCAGAAGATCAGGAATGCATCGAGAAACAGCGAGAATAACAGCAACGGCTGCGCAATCACCATCATCCGATTGCCCAGGTTACGATCATCTTCTGCTGCGAAGGTCGAGCTCAATAAGACAATTAACGAGGGTAAACCGACCAGCAACATCAAACCAAACTGCTCGGTATTACTGTAAAAAAGGTTAAGCAGGCGGGTGCGATCTTCCGAGAATGTCAGCGACACAATGCCGGCAAGGTAACCGCGCATCTGAAAGAAGATAACCAGCATTAAAGCGAGCGGGACACTTGCCCGCCCCTCTTTATCCAGATAACGCACTTTCTCTACGAACGCTGTTGCGCTGCCAGATTTTTTCATGGAAATAATAACCTACTGTATTTGCTAACGGTTCAATTAAAGCAATTGCGCCACCTAAAACCATGTCTCCCGTCATCAACCAGACAACGCCGAACGCGATGGTAAAGTGCATAAGCGCAAAAGAAAATGTTTTTTTCATGGTTCTGTTCCCTCTTCAGATACCTGTCTAGGGAACAGTATTAACGATTAATATTTGCTTATCTAATTAGTATTTTAGATTAACCTATTCGATACGCTAAACGGCGCGCTTTAACTGCTCACGCAGTTTAGCGACATCGTCACGCAGCTGTGCGGCTTTTTCGAATTCTAAATTCTGTGCGGCCTCGTACATGGCTTTTTCTTTGCTTTCCAGCTCTTTGGTCAGGGCTTTCACGTCTTTAACTACAGTAACCCGCGGATCATAACCCGCTGCGACCTCGGCAATTGCATCCGCTGATTTAGATTTACGCGCAGGCCCCTGGCCTAAATCCATCACATCGGTAATCGATTTATTCAGCCCTTTCGGCGTAATGCCATGCTCTTTGTTAAAGGCAATTTGCTTTTCGCGGCGCCGATCGGTTTCGTCAATCGCCCGTTGCATCGAGCCAGTAATACGGTCAGCATATAAAATAGCTTGTCCGTTAACGTTACGCGCGGCGCGGCCAATAGTCTGTATCAACGAGCGGTCAGAGCGCAAGAAGCCTTCTTTGTCCGCGTCCAGTATCGCCACCAGAGACACCTCCGGCATATCCAGGCCCTCACGCAGTAAGTTGATGCCAACCAGCACGTCAAACTTACCTAAGCGCAAATCACGAATAATCTCCATTCGCTCAACGGTATCAATATCGGAATGTAAATAGCGGACTTTTAGGCCATGTTCGTCCAGGTAGTCACTTAAGTCTTCCGCCATTTTCTTAGTCAGTGTGGTGGCCAGTACCCGCTCACCCTTTTCAACACGAATGCGCACTTCTGACATCAGGTCATCAACCTGTGTTGCCACCGGCCTAACCTCAATGGTTGGATCAACCAAACCTGTGGGCCTAACCACTTGCTCGATAATCTCACCGCTGCTGCGTTCGAGCTCATACTTGCCGGGAGTTGCAGACACGTACAACGTTTGTGGTGCAATCGCCTCAAACTCATCGAATTTCAACGGTCGGTTATCTAACGCCGAAGGCAGTCGAAAACCATACTCGACCAAATTCTCTTTACGCGAACGGTCGCCTTTATACATGGCACCAACCTGCGATACCGTCACGTGCGACTCATCAATAACCAGTAACGCATCGTCCGGTAAATAATCCATCAACGTTGGTGGTGGCTCGCCCGGTGCGCGCCGTGACAGATAGCGCGAGTAGTTTTCAATGCCCGAGCAGTAACCTAATTCCAGCATCATTTCGATATCAAACTGAGTACGCTGGGCAATACGTTGTTCTTCGATCAGCTTGTTTTGCTTAAGCAGAATATCGCGGCGGTCTTTTAATTCTTCCTTGATGTGTTCAATCGCGTCCAGTAACACTTCCCGCGGCGTAACATAGTGTGTTTTTGGGTAAATCGTCGTGCGAGCCACATCGGCATCCGTCACCTTGCCGGTTAACGGCTCAAAATAACTGATACGATCGATTTCGTTATCAAATAACTCAACCCGCACCGCCATGGCTTCAGATTCAGCCGGGAAAATATCGATAACTTCGCCGCGCACGCGGTAAGTCGCCCGTTCAAACGCCGCATCATTACGTTTATATTGTAACTGCGCAAGACGCCGTAAGATGTCGCGCTGGTCGATAATATCGCCCCGACGCAGGTGCAACATCATTTTCATATAGGATTCAGGATCACCAAGGCCGTAAATTGCTGATACTGACGCCACCAATACCACGTCACGACGTTCCATCAGGGCTTTAGTCGCTGATAACCGCATTTGTTCGATATGATCGTTGATGGAAGCATCTTTTTCGATAAACGTATCGGTGGTCGGTACGTAGGCTTCAGGCTGGTAATAGTCGTAGTACGAGACGAAGTATTCCACCGAGTTATTCGGAAAATACTCTTTCATTTCGCCATAGAGCTGCGCTGCCAGCGTTTTGTTGTGCGCCAAAATTAAGGTGGGTCGCTGCGATTTCGCAATCACGTTAGCCATGGTAAAGGTTTTACCTGACCCCGTAACACCCAACAACGTTTGATGAGCTAAGCCGGCATCCAGGTTATCTAATATTTTTTCGATCGCCGCTGGCTGGTCACCGGCCGGCTGATACTTCGAAACAAGTTCAAACGCCTTGCTCATCGAACCTCCTTAACTCACGCGAGAACCAAAAATAGGCAATTGCCGCGGTAATAAAATTGGCAACCACGCCGCCAATAAACAGCCCGGTTAAATCCGCCATCAAACTGCCTAAGTAAGACAAGGGTACAAAAAATACAAACAAGCGGATGATGCTGAGCCATAACGCATGCATCGGCTGATGGATAGCGTTAAAGCTGGAGTTACTCAAAATAATCCACCCCTGTAGCCCATAACCCAGCGGCATAATGTAGATAAACAGCTCAACAATTTCTGCAACTTTTTCCTCTTCAGCAAATGCAGAAGCTATCCATGGAGCAGTTAATACCATCAATAGGTAGATGCCCGCCTGAATAATTAATACCGCTTTTAACGCGGTATTGTAGGCATAACGCACGCGCTGGATTTTGTCGGCACCAAAATTCTGGCTAATCAACGGCGGTAGCGACATCGATAACGCCAGAATAATGATACTCGCCAACGATTCCAGCCGCGTGCCGACCCCGAAGGCGGCGACTGCAGGCGCACCGTAAGCGGCGATAATCGCTGTCATCACCGACATGGCTAGTGGCGTTAACATGTTGGCGCCTGCCGCCGGCGTGCCTATTTTTAATACTTCACGGGACGACTTTACCCAGGCTTTTGCGAAGCCGAGTCCATTGGCTGGCCTGAACGACACCAGTTGTTTACGCTTTAATAACCAGAAAATCAGGATCAGGCCACTCGCCCACGAAATAACGCTGGCCAATGCCGCGCCCTCGACCCCCATCGCAGGAATCGGGCCCCAGCCAAAAATTAATATGGGATCAAAAATGGCGTTAGCCAAACCCCCGGACGCCATTATAATGGACGGCGTACGGGTATCGCCTGAAGCTCGCAGAACAGCATTGCCGACCATGGGTGTCACCAGCATCACACAGCCGGCGAACCACCATGTCATGTACTCGCGAATTAATGGCAGTAATCGGTCATGTGCTTGCAACAGGGTGAAAATCGGATCCATCAACAGGTAGCCGATCAATGCCAACACTAACACCAGCAAAGCCGACACGGATAATGCCCCAAAGGCATCAAAATGCGCTTCTTCCGGCCTGTCGCTGCCGTACTTTCGGGCAATCACAGCGGATGTTCCTATGCCCAGGCCAATGGTTAGCGAGACTACCGTAAAGGTAACAGGAAAAGTGAAGCTTACAGCCGCCAATGGATCGGTGCCCAGCAGACTGATAAAGAAGGTATCGACTACGTTAAAGCTAATCAGCGTGGCAACGCCGAAGATAACAGGCCATGTCATTTCCCACAGGGTTTTACCAACCGGCGCATGAATCAAACTGCGTGAAGCGTCGGCTGATGACATGGATACCTCCTCTTAAATAAAGAGGGTTAGTGTACCGCATTAGCCCCTGGCTTGGCTATTGAGGCGTTAACTCAAATAGACTTTCCGGCGCTGCATCCGTATCATAAACAGCTATTATAAACCGACACTAAATAAGGGATTTGCCGTGGACTATCAACTGTCGGATCGCGTCAATTCGATCCAACCCTCGCCGACGCTGGCGGTAACGCAAAAGGCCAATGAACTGAAACAGCAAGGCCATGACGTCATTGGTTTGGGTGTTGGTGAGCCTGACTTTGATACGCCGCAATTTATCAAAGATGCTGCGATTAAAGCGATTAATGAGGGGCATACCAAATATACCGCTGTCGATGGCATCGCTGAACTTAAACAAGCAGTTATTGCTAAATTCAAGCGCGATAACCAACTCGACTATCAAGCCGATGAAATTATTGTTTCGGCCGGTGGCAAACACAGTATCTTTAACTTGCTAAGTGCTTGGCTTAACCCGGGCGACGATGTCATCATTCCGGCCCCTTATTGGGTATCCTACCCGGATATGACCAAGTTAGTCGGCGCCAATCCCATTATTGTCAGTGCAGGCATCGATCAGCGTTTTAAAATTACTGCAGAGCAATTGCGTAAGGCGATAACACCAAAAACCCGATTGATGTTTATTAACAGCCCGTCCAACCCCAGCGGCACCGCATATACCGCTGACGAGTTAAGCGCACTGGCCGAGGTGTTACGTGACTACCCGAACGTATTGATCGCGACCGATGACATGTATGAGCATATACTTTGGCCGGGTAAAGCATTTGCTAACCTGGCCATGGTAGCGCCTGATCTTAAAGATCGTATTGTTATCCTATCCGGTGTCTCTAAAGCATACGCCATGACAGGCTGGCGTATTGGTTACGCTGCAGGACCTAAAACAATTATTGCAGCAATGAAAAAAATTCAGTCACAAAGTACCTCCAATCCGGCCAGTATTAGTCAGTATGCTGCCGCCGCAGCTCTCGATGGTGATCAGTCCTGCATTGATACCATGATTACTGAGTTCAAAAAGCGCCATGACTATCTTGTTGATGCGCTGAATGCCATCGACGGTATTGAGTGTGTCGCTGGTGACGGGACATTTTATGCATTCGCACATATTGATGGTTTAATGCAAAAAGCCGGCGTTAGCACTGATGTTGAGTTGTGCGAGAAATTATTAACAGAAGCGAAGGTGGCGTTAGTACCTGGATCAGCCTTTGGCGCAGACGGTTACTGCCGTTTATCATTTGCAACTAGCATGGATGTATTACAACAAGCGATAAAACGCATCAGCGAATTCGCTGCATCACAGCACTAGCAAACAATAGAAAAGTTGAGAAAATAGCGATAGCGGGCTTGTTTTGTCATCAACAGCCCGCTTTTTTATTGTTGATTGATCATTAAAGCTCAAATCCAATGCTTTCACCGACTTTTTTTCTGCGACATTTTTATTACAAATCGAAACAGATCAACTGCGCCTAACACCGATCCCTTGGCTACGCAATACTTTATCGACAGATAACATGAGTGCAAAAAACGCGCCTATAAACCCACCAATTCTGCTAAGAAATACACAAGTTGCTGAAACTTCATGCAAACTTGGCTGAATTGCTCTACTGTCAACCCCGGCAAAGTCATTTATTTTATAAATTATTGATTTTATTAATTATTTTTTGAATTAGCCAAATTATAACCAATAGCAAATTAACCCGCAAAACCGCACCATTAGGGCAATTGCACAGACTTAAACACAGGGTTATCCACAGATTCCGTGGATAAGATCGTGTAGGCTTTAACAGACAAAGGATGTAGCCGACTGTGGATAATCAGCTAAAACTTTTTGTATATCATTTGATATAAATACAATTATGACAAGTTATTGACATTGTCTGTGATACGGAGTAGCGACCTATTAGCCTGACAAGTCACTAAAATAAACAAGTAGATAGCAACCGCACTGGCCGATGTTTCGACAAAATGGATAAATTATCAGCGATTAAACCTGCAAGCTAAAAAAATCCGAGCCTAACAGTTGACACCCCCGCCCAACCTCTTTAATATTCGCGGTCGTTAAGCGCTGTTCCCCAGTAGCTCAGTTGGTTAGAGCGGTGGACTGTTAATCCATGTGTCGTTGGTTCGAATCCAACCTGGGGAGCCAACTAACGCTTAACAGCATACAACCTCAATTCCCCAGTAGCTCAGTTGGTTAGAGCGGTGGACTGTTAATCCATGTGTCGTTGGTTCGAATCCAACCTGGGGAGCCATTCCAAAGGCTATTCCTTAATTCATCTTTTGTTTGTCTACAACCATCTACTAACCATTGTGCTATTGGCTCTGCCACATTTGACCAACGTAATGGCGCCGGCCGTTCGCCACTCAATCCATTAGCTAACCAATGCCCAATGTCGTGCTCATCTATCGATGGTAATACCGCTGCACGCTGTTCCTGTGCTAATAATTTTGCATTCCAGTGTTGTTCGAACTGTCCGGCTAACGGTTTTACCGCCAGGTGCTTGGCCTGATTCAATGCCTCGCAGGTGGTCTCGAACCCGGCATTAGCGATAACGCCGTCCGCCAGCGCCAACTGCTCAGCGAATGCATGACGGGACGGTGGTAACCCCAAAACATGATCGCTGGCAAAATACTTAGCACGATTAATAGCAGGATGGAAAATGGTGAAAGAGAACCCGCTAAAGGGTAATAACGCATCAACAATGTTGTATAGGTTCTCAAATGGCAGGTATACCAACACCTGTTTCGACGACAGTGCGCCAACCTGGTGCTCTCTGACAACCGGCGGCAGGCAACCCGACAGGGGTTGCCAATGCATACCCAGCCACTCGTCGGCAGGGGCAAAACGGTCAATAATAAATCGCTGCCAACGTGATAGCCTGGAATAAAGCGCGGCATCTTTAAACGCATATTGTCGGCCAATGCCGATACAGCGCTTACCAGCAAGCTTAGCAGCCCAGGCAGTTACTGGCTCGAAATCGGAAACCACCAGGTCATAACCGCTCACATCTAACTCCCGTACTTCACGCACGAAGCCAGGCAACGAGTTTTTGGCTAATGTTTTGATTGGCCGGACGCGACCGTTTTCGGTGATAAATGTAAGCCCCGATTTGGTTTGATAGTTGCCAAAGACAGCCGTATCAAAAAGTTGGTTCGGGCGACGTCCGGAAATAACATAGTCTACCTGTACCGGCAGCTTAGCCAGTTCACTGGCTATACGGTAACAGCGACTCAAATGTCCGTTACCGGTGCCCTGAATGCCAAAAAGAATTCGCATGCACCATCCTCTGTACGGTTAGATTAAATAACAATAAACAGCACTAATTCAGCCAGCGCCATGCCAAGGCATGCGCCGACAATAACATCAGTAGGGTAATGAACACCTATCGCCACGCGAGAAATGCCAACGCCACAGGCCCAGAGCCAAAGCACGATGTTTAACGCGGGAAAATAGAAAATTGAAATCGCGGCAAATAAAAATGCGGCGCAAGTATGGCCGGAAGGAAAGCTAAACTTGTCGTGAGCTTTTAATAACGCATCGATGGTAACCCAGGAGCCACTGGGCCGGTCACGCCTAAAACTATTTTTTAAAATCCAATATACCGGCCGTTCGATAGCAAAAGCCAGCGCCAGCGTGTAGAAGTAACTCCATGGCAACCCCAGGCTAAAGGTGGCAACCAGAGCGATAAATGCATACCAGTAGCCATCACCGGATGCGGACACTAACCGCATGGCCAGTGCAAATAGTGGTCTGGTTCGCCATCTTGACAAGCGTCGATAGAGTTGCCGATCCCACTGTGTAAGCCGCTGCTGAAAGGCCAAAAGCATCCCTTGATCCTTGCGCTGATTGCATGCCCGCTTAGCTACTATGGCCAACTGATATTGCAGTCGCGCGACAGTTAATTGACAAAATGGTGACAAATCCTCGTAATTAGCCGTAAAAATCTACAAACCCCTACCCTCTGTCTGTTGTTTATCGATGCTAAAACACCGATAATACGCACTGCTTTTTTAACGCACGGAAGGAGCCATGACGGACTATTTACTGCTGTTGGTCGGTACCGTACTTGTCAATAACTTCGTCTTAGTGAAGTTTCTGGGCTTGTGCCCGTTTATGGGCGTGTCTAACAAACTGGACACCGCCATTGGCATGTCTGCGGCAACCACTTTTGTGCTGACGCTGGCATCCGTGTGTAGTTATTTGGTCAACCAGTATCTGCTGGAACCGCTGGGGCTGATGGCATTGCAGACCCTGAGTTTTATTTTAGTCATTGCCGTGGTGGTGCAATTTACCGAGATGGTGGTGCACAAAACCAGTCCCACGCTTTATCGTCTGCTGGGTATTTTTCTGCCCTTGATTACCACCAATTGCGCAGTACTCGGCGTTGCGTTGCTTAACATCAACGAACAGCATAATTTTGTTCAGTCTATTGTTTATGGGTTTGGTGCCGCGCTCGGTTTTTCATTGGTATTAATTTTATTTTCTGCCCTGCGCGAACGACTTGCCGCAGCCGACGTACCACAGGTGTTTAAAGGCTCAGCCATTGCGATGGTTACCGCGGGACTGATGTCGTTGGCGTTTATGGGCTTTAGCGGTTTGGTGACAAGTTAATGAGTATTGTTGTTGGACTTATTGCCATTGGGGTTTTAGCGCTGATTTTTGGCGTTATTCTCGGCTTTGCAGCGGTCAAGTTTAAGGTCGAAAGTGATCCCATTGTCGAGCAAATCGATGAAATTTTACCGCAAACACAATGCGGTCAATGTGGTTACCCCGGCTGCCGTCCTTATGCTGAAGCTATCGCTAATGGTGATGAAATTAATAAATGCCCACCGGGCGGTGAAGCTACCATTAAACAGCTTGCTGATCTGATGGGGGTTGAAGCAAAACCTTTAGACTCAGCGCATGGCGAAGAAGACGTTAAAAAAGTCGCGATAATTCGCGAAGACGAATGCATTGGTTGTACCAAGTGTATTCAGGCATGTCCGGTCGATGCGATACTCGGTGCGGCAAAACAAATGCACACAGTGATTGAGCACGAATGCACCGGCTGTGACCTATGCGTTGAGCCATGCCCCGTCGACTGCATTGACATGGTGCCGGTTAAAGCCAAACCAGAAACCTGGCAATGGGATTTAACCAGTATCAAACAAAATGTCGCTCAGGCGAAAAATATTTCGTCTGCTGACACTATTCCGGTCAAGGTGGTGGAATAAATGCGGGATATTAAGTCATTTGTCGACGCAGGCGTCATCGGCCACTTCCCCGGCGGAATTCACCCGCCGGAACGTAAGTCGCCGGCAAACACGGTGGCGCTGCGCCGCCCTCCACTGCCGTCGGAACTGATTCTGCCATTACGACAGCACATAGGACCGTCCGGACAATGTACGGTCGAAGTTGGCGATAAAGTCTTAAAAGGGCAACAACTTACCGAAGCCCAACTAAGCCAGGGTCTGCCTTTGCATGCCCCAACGTCCGGCACCGTCAGTGCCATAGAAGAACGACCGATGGCACATGCATCAGGCTTGCCTGAGTTAGCCATTGTCATCCAGCCCGATGGCGAGGATCGCTGGATAACACGTCAGCCCTTGCCTAACTATCGCGACTGTGACCGTGCAACGCTGATAGAAACGATTCAAAAAGCAGGTATTGCCGGGCTCGGCGGCGCAGGCTTCCCTACAGCACAAAAGCTTGCTTCACAAAAACCGATACAATACCTGATAATTAACGGCGTAGAATGCGAACCCTATATTTGTGCAGACGACCGTTTAATGCGTGAACATGCCATCGACATTGTAGCCGGTATTGAAATCCTGCAGTTTATTAGTGACGCCGGGCAGGTATTATTGGCGATTGAAGATAACAAGCCGGAAGCGATAGCTGCGATGCGCGAAGCCATTGACGGCTCAGACAGCATTAAACTGCGGGTCATACCCACTAAATATCCATCCGGCGGCGAAAAACAACTGATTGAATTGCTAACCGGGCAACAAGTGCCACAAGGGCAACTACCGCTGGATATCGGCTTATTAATGCAGAATACCGGCACCGCGTATGCCGTTAAACGCGCGGTAATTGATGCCGAGCCGTTATTAGAGCGCGTGGTGACGCTAACGGGTGACCTCATGTCACAGCCCGGCAATGTCTGGGCTTTATTAGGTACCCCCATCGCTCACCTGTTAGCTGAAGGCGGCTTTAACGCAGATGATGATGCGCGCGTCATCATGGGAGGCCCAATGATGGGCTTTACCTTGCCGTTAACCGAAGTTCCGGTTATTAAAACCACTAATTGTATTTTAACGCCAAGTTTGCAAGAGCTACCGCCGGCTGCCGACGAAATGGCCTGTATTCGCTGCGGTGCATGCGCTGATGTCTGCCCGGCAACATTACAGCCACAACAGTTGCAATGGTTGGCTAAAGCTAAAGATTACGACGCACTTGAGAGCAACGATTTATTCGATTGTATCGAGTGCGGTGCCTGCGCTTACGTTTGCCCTAGTGAAATTCCGTTAGTGCATTACTATCGCAAGGCCAAAGCAGAGATCCGCAATATCGCCAGCGAAAAAGCTAAAGCCGAATTGGCACGGCAACGTTTTGAACGCCGTCAGGAACGTCTGGAACGCGAAAAACAAGAGCGCTTAGAACGTCACCGCAAGGCCGCCGAGGCGCGCAAAAAAATGCAGCAGGAAAAAGCCGCGACGGAAACCTCAGACGCAGCTTCCGCTGCCAACAAGCCGGCACAGGACAAGTCCAGTGCTGTAGCAGCAGCTATTGCCAGAGCTAAGGCTAAAAAAGCGGCACAGCAAGCGGCCAACAACACCAGTGATGAGGAAAACAGCTAATGACTTTTCGCGTTGCAGCAGCCCCGCACGGGCATAGTCAGCAAAACACCGCGGATATGATGCGCTGGGTTTGCTATGCGTTGATACCGGGCGTGTTGGTGCAAAGTTATTTTTTCGGCGCCGGTGTCTACTTCCAGCTGTTTTTAGCCATTGTTACCGCTTACGCGGCTGAGAGTTTATGTATGCTGGCCCGCAATCGTAATGCGAGATCAGCGTTACGTGACAATACAGCCCTAGTTACCGCAGTGTTGTTGGCAATTTCTATTCCGTCGTTGGCGCCCTGGTGGATCATAATGATCGGCACGGCATTTTCTATTGTCGTGGTTAAACAAATCTATGGCGGTATGGGGCAAAACCTGTTTAATCCGGCAATGGCTGGTTATGTTTTGCTGTTGGTTTCGTTCCCGGTACAAATGACCAACTGGCTGCCTCCATCAACGTTGGCCAACTATGAATTAAGCCTGTGGCAAACCCTGCACACCATCTTATTCGAATATACTCCTGCCGGTTACAGCGTCGAACAACTGCGTACAACCGTTGACGGGGTTACCATGGCGACGCCGTTAGACACCATTAAAACCGCGTTGTCGCAAGGTTATACTGTGGCCGAGGCCTACCAGCAACCGGTATTGTCAGCCATTGCCGGTGTCGGCTGGCAGTGGGTTAACCTGGCCTTCTTGTTAGGTGGTTTTATTTTATTGCAGCGCCGCATCATTAGCTGGCATATCCCGGTTGGCTTGTTAGCGGGTCTATTAATTCCAGCGTTAGTCGCCAATCTGTTTGCGCCGTCAGTTATGCCGGGACCGGTATTTCACGCACTTAGCGGCGCCACCATGCTGGGAGCTTTCTTTATTGCCACCGATCCGGTCTCTGCTGCAACATCGCCCAGAGGCCGGTTGATATTCGGTTTACTTATTGGTTTTCTGGTATGGGTGATTCGTAGCTGGGGCGGCTATCCCGATGCCGTCGCCTTCGCGGTGCTACTGGCTAACTTGAGCGTACCATTAATCGATCGCTATACACGCCCTACCGTTTATGGCCATTCGCGCAGTCACGGAGGTGGTGATGGCCAATAAAAGTATGCAGAAAAACGGCCTGTTACTGGCATTATTCGCGGTTATCGCAACCTTTTTGGTGTTAGCGGTAGAAGCGCTAACCGCCGACCGTATTAAACAACAGTTGCGTGAACAGACGCTGCGTAGCCTTAACGAAATCGTAGCGCCGGAATTGCATGACAACGACCTGTATCAGTCTTGTCGTTTGCTACAGGCCGACGCCTTGGGTAGTAACCAGCCACAGCCACTGTATCGCGCTTTTGTTAATGAAAAGCCCAGTGCGCTTGCCGCAGAAATCGTAGCTCCCAATGGTTATTCGGGTGCGATCCGACTGTTAGTTGCGATTAAACCTAACGGCGAAGTGCTCGGTGTGCGCACACTCGAGCACAAAGAAACACCGGGTTTAGGTGACAAAATAGAAACCAACAAAAGCGACTGGATATATTCTTTTGCCGGCAAAGTAGTCCGCTCCGAAGAAGATGACCGCTGGGCGGTGCAACGCGACGGCGGTATGTTTGATCAATTTACCGGCGCTACCATCACTCCCCGGGCTGTGGTTCAGGCAGTAAAACGCGCCACGCTTTATTTAAACGAGCACAGCGAACGTCTGTTTACCCAGGCGTTGCAGCAGTGCCATGCCACTGCCGAAAATAATGCGACGGAGGCCAATTATGAGTGAATTTAAAGAACTCACGCGCCAGGGACTATGGGAAAATAACCCGGCATTAGTGCAGCTGTTGGGACTCTGTCCGCTGTTGGCGGTAACCGCCTCAGTCACCAATGCGCTGGGCCTGGGTCTGGCTACATTATTTGTACTGATGGGCTCAAACATTACCGTGTCGCTGGTCAGACAATGGGTGCCGTCAGAAATACGTATTCCCGTGTTTGTCATGGTAATAGCGACCTTTGTAACCATTATTCAATTACTCATGAACGCCTACGTCTATGAGCTATACCAATCACTCGGCATTTTTATTCCGTTAATTGTAACTAACTGCGCCATCATTGGCCGCGCCGAAGCGTACGCCTCTAAAAACCCCTGGCAGAAGGCCGCCTTTGATGGCTTTATGATGGGCTTAGGCTTTGCCTTGGTGTTAGTACTGCTGGGCGGTATGCGCGAGGTTATCGGTAACGGCACGCTGTTCGACGGCGCCGAGTTACTATTGGGTGACTGGGCCGCACAGTTACGGATTGAGTTATTCGAGGTCAATTACCCGTTGTTACTTGCCATTTTGCCTCCCGGTGCCTTTATTGGCTTAGGTTTTATTATCGCCGGCAAAAACTGGATTGATGCTAAACGCGCAGCCAAGGCAGAAAAAGTCGAAAAAACAGTAACGCGCGCACGCGTCACTGCCGAATCCTAACCAATTAGCATAGTTAACGATGAATAAAGAAAAACGTTACCAAATACTCAGCCGATTACGCGAACACAATCCAAATCCCACCACCGAGTTGGAGTACGGCAGTCCCTTTCAGTTATTGATAGCGGTACTGCTGTCGGCACAAGCGACCGACGTCGGCGTAAACAAAGCCACGCGTAAGTTATTCCCGGCAGCACCAACAGCCGAAAAAATGCTGGCATTGGGCGTTGATGGTATCAAGGACTACATTAAAACCATCGGGCTATTTAACTCCAAAGCAGAAAACGCCTATAAAACCTGCAAAATTCTGGTAGAGAACTATGCCGGCGAAGTACCGCAAGATCGCGCTGCATTAGAAGCGCTGCCCGGGGTCGGCCGCAAAACCGCTAACGTGGTGTTAAATACCGCTTTTGGCTGGCCGACCATTGCCGTCGACACGCATATATTCCGGGTTTCGAACCGAACAAAGCTGGCACCGGGAAAGAACGTTAAAGAAGTCGAGGAAAAGCTCATTAAGGTGGTGCCAAAAGAATTTAAAGTCGATGTACACCACTGGCTTATCCTACATGGACGTTATACCTGTGTCGCACGAAAGCCTCGTTGCGGCTCTTGTATTATTGAAGACTTGTGTGAGTTTAAAGACAAAACCAGCGACTAGAGCTGAATACCCGACGGCTTGGATAAACGCACCACGACGCGGCGGTTTTTAGCACGATCAAGTTCGTTAGCGTTGCCGGCAATCGGGCGATCTTCGCCATGACCCACGGTTTCGATACGATCTTCGTTAATACCGCGTTCGACAAAAAAGTTTTTAATCTCGACAGCGCGTTGCTCCGATAATTGCTGGTTCGGTTCGCGGGCACCCAACGCATCGGTATAAGCGTTAACCAATACCAACTCGAGATCGCTGTCTACTGCCAGATACTGGCTAATTTGTTCCAGTTTACGCTGCGACGCAGTGGTTAGCTTTTCGCTGTCTGCCTGGTGATTAATGACCGTATAGGCAATGTCGTCAAAACTAAACGGCAGCAACGCATTCACACAACCACGGAAGGCATCGTAAGCGGAGCGAAAGTTAACCGATGATAGCGCCACCGCTACCGTGTCCGTTGCGTTATACCAGTCTTGATAATAAAAGGTAGGGTAACGGCCTTTTTCAAGTTCACTTAACAAACGCCACGCCATCTGTTTTTGCAGCTCGCCGTCGAATTGCTTATAAAATTGCATATCGCCCAGTGCGTATGTCGCCTGACCTGGTTGCCAGCGGGGCGCTACCGACTCAATTTTGGCTACGCCGTAGCCGTCGGGTAACTGATGCATGTCCAATTGCATGCGGAGGTTGAGCTCTTTACTCGCCTCGCTATGGAACTCGACCTTGCCGTAGCGCGGAATGGTATGTTCAAGACCACATTCCAGCCGCGAATTTTCTGCCAGATGCCACATTGAATTGTCTAGATTGGCACTGTAATGACGCACTGAGTTAGCCTCAACCGCCGGGCTAAGTGCACTAACAGCAATACCCAACAACGCGCTGGTCATTAAGGTCAGCTTGAATCGCTGACTCACCTGTTGGTGTGTATCGATAGGCATAACTTCCCCTAAGTGGCTGCTAAGAACAACGTTGTACGCTTAAGCTATCGGCATTTTTATTGAATCCTTTAGCGCTTAAGGCGACAACCGGCTGTGATTTTTGGCATACTGTAGCTTAATTCAGGAAAACGTTATGGAGTACCCATGGCTGACTCGAGCGAGTCTTTAATGAAACAGCGTTTTCGTGGCTATTTGCCCGTTGTCATAGACGTTGAAACCGGTGGTTTTGACGCTAACCGCGATGCCCTGTTAGAAATTGCAGCTGTGCTGGTGGATTTTGATGACGACGGCTTGCTCAAGCCCACCGAAACCCTGCATTACCATGTTGAACCTTTCGAGGGTGCCAATATAGAACAGGCGGCGATTGACTTTAATGGTATTGATCCCAGTTCACCGTTGCGCGGCGCCGTAAGTGAAGATGTTGCGCTGAAAGAAATGTTTAAACCCATCCGTAAAGCGCAAAAAGCTGCGGGTTGTCAGCGCAGTGTATTGGTTGGTCACAATGCCAACTTCGACCATAGCTTTATGATGGCCGCAGCCGGGCGTGCACAGCTCAAGCGCAATCCATTTCATCCATTTGTGAGCTTTGATACGACTTCTTTGGCTGCCCTAACCCTGGGTCAAACGGTACTGATTAAAGCTTGTCAGGCAGCTGGTATCGCGTTTGATCAGCAACAGGCGCACTCGGCTATATACGATACTGAGCGAACCGCGGAGCTGTTTTGCTGGATGGTTAACGAGTGGAAGGTTTTGGGCGGCTGGCCGCGAAATAAAGAATAGCTGCCCCTAACGAGCAATAAAAAAACGCCGCTATGACAGCGGCGTTTTTGCTTTCTGCTATTAAACCATGACTTACAGTTTGTCAGCGTTCTTAGACAGGTATGCTGCAACGCCTTCTGCGTTTTCTTTCATACCTTCTTTACCTTCTTCCCAACCAGCAGGGCAAACTTCGCCGTGCTTCTGGTTAAAGTTCAACGCATCAACCATACGCAACATTTCGTCGATGTTACGACCTAATGGCAGATCGTTAACTACCTGGTGGCGAACAGTACCTTCTTCGTCGATCAGGAAAGAACCACGGAAAGCTACGCCCGCTTCTGGGTGCTCTACGTCATACGCTTTACAGATGCTGTGACGTACGTCTGCAACCAGTGGGTATTTAACCTGACCAATACCGCCGTCGTCGGTAGAGGTATTACGCCATGCGCTGTGCGTGAATTGAGAATCGATAGAAACACCGATAACTTCTACACCACGCTTTTTGAATTCGTCAAGACGCTTGTCAAAGGCGATCAACTCAGAAGGACAAACAAAAGTGAAGTCCAACGGGTAGAAGAAAAGTACCGCTTTCTTACCTTTGATTTGGTCAGAAAATTTGAAGTCTTCAACGATTTCGCCTGAACCCAAAACTGCTGCGGCAGTGAAATCAGGTGCCTTACGACCTACTAATACAGCCATTGATTCTCTCCATTTGTTGATTTCAAAAAAGCTTTAATTAAAGCAATAAACCTAATCACTACGTACTTGCGGCCAACCCGGATCGATTTCAAGGTCTGACGCAATCACAAATAGGATTATTCTTTTTCGCTGGGTTCCGGATGACGTTCAGCGACTTCTGTAATCAGCTGTTGCAATTCGCCATTCTGGAACATCTCGACAATAATATCACATCCACCGATTAACTCACCTTCTACCCACAGCTGCGGGAAAGTTGGCCAATCAGCGTATTGTGGTAATTCCGCGCGAATATCCGGATTTTGCAAAATGTCGACATAAGCAAATGCCTGACCGCATCCCATCAATGCTTGTGAGGCCTGCGAAGAAAAGCCACAACTCGGTAATTTTGGCGAGCCTTTCATATACAAGAGAATGGGGTTTTCAGCGATCTGCTGTTTAATTTTGTCGATGGTTTCCATAGTACCTCTACTTTTACACGTCTGTGTGAGTGCTAATGGTTGATTAAAATACTCAAGTATTATAGCAGACGCAAGTTCGAATTTCTGCCCGAAATTTCTGCCTTGAAAACAGAACCAATAGCCCCTATATAACGTAAGTAAGGTTACATAAATTGATACCTGAGCTTGCACAACACATTGTGTAAGTTGCTTTTAAAAAAGAAAACTATGGAGAGGACACTATGGCATTTGAACTTCCTGCTCTTCCTTATGAGAAGAACGCACTGGAACCACACATCTCAGCAGAGACGTTGGAATACCACTACGGCAAACACCATGCAACCTACGTCAGCAAGCTCAATGATGCGGTCAAAGGGACTGATTTAGAAAGCAAGTCTCTGGAAGATATCATCAAATCTGAAAAAGGCGGCCTGTTTAACAATGCTGCACAGGTTTGGAACCACACCTTCTACTGGAACTGTTTAGCACCGAACGGCGGTGGCGCACCAACAGGCGCTGTTGCTGATGCGATTAACAGCAAATGGGGTTCTTTCGAGAAGTTTCAGGAAGAATTTAACGCCAGTGCTGCCGGTAACTTCGGCTCAGGCTGGACCTGGCTGGTTAAGAAGGCAGACGGTTCTGTTGAGATCATGAACACTGACGATGCAGATACGCCTGTCGCACACGACGGTGTGACGCCGTTACTGACAGTTGACGTTTGGGAACATGCGTATTACATCGACTACCGTAACTCACGTCCTAATTACTTAGAAGCTTTCTGGAAGCTGGTAAACTGGGAATTCGTGAACAAAAACTTCGCTTAATCAGCGATTTATACCGTAGCTTGCGCCAAAAGCGCAAGCTACCGATTAATCCACCAAATCCTCTGGCATATCACCCCGCAGGCTATGCCAAATTTCAGCCGACTCGTAACCGTAACGACGCACTAAGTTAACCGACTCGTTATAATCACCTTTGCGTGCAACATCAGCAAGGTTGGCATAATAATCACGCGCCAACTGACGCGCTTCAGGCGACGAGAAATAATATTGCCCAATACGTGAATATAATCCTTTAAAGCCATTAAGTATCAACACGTAGATAGGATTTTCAGCAGCCATTGCCATGTCGTGATTCAACTGATAGTCGAACTCTGCGAACACGGTTTCGTCATCTTTTAGTTCTGCTGCCTGTTCAAGCAGCCGCAGCGCTTTATCCGGGTTGTGACGAATTGCTGCGCGAATATAAATCGCACTAATGTTGGTACGGGCAGATAGCAATTGATCGACCAGCTCCGGCATACCGTCTTCATCCAGGCGCGCCAGAGTTTCCAAAATATTAAGCCCGGAAGTTTCCCAAAAATTATTAACTTTAGTGGGTTTACCGTGTTGTATTGTCAACCAGCCATCGCGCGCCAAACGTTGTAGCACTTCGCGTAAGGTTGTTCGAGTTACGCCAATCAATTCAGACAGTTCTCGTTCCGCGGGTAGAATAGTTCCTGGCGCAAAATGGCCATTCCAAATGGATTTAACGATATATTCTTCGGCAAACCCCGCAGGGCTTTTAGCTTTTATGATCATCATTCTACCTGGCTCAAAAACAATAGCTGGATTCTACCAGCCTTCTATGAGGTCGGACAAGCTAGCTGACGGCTTTATATCGACATCTTGACGTCATTTCGGTATGATTTAGCCGCAAAAATCCCGATAAGGAACTCAAATGACCGCAATTTCGCAATGGCCTACACGACAAACACCTTGGCTGTTATTGTTTTTAGGCAGTACCTTACTGTTTATCCTGGCTTTGTACTTTCAGCATGCTATGGCACTGGAGCCCTGTGTTAAATGTGTGTATCAACGCGTTGCGGTTGTCGGTGTGATGTTGTCAGCACTGGTCGGCGGCTTCGGTTGTAAATTTTGGCTAACCCGTTGGCTTGGTATAGTGGGTTGGGGTTACTCATCCTTTGAGGGCCTGCGCGTCGCCTATGACCATTGGGATTTACAAACATCCAAAAACGCATTTTTTGCTGTCTGTGAGAGCGCCCCAAACTTTCCGGACTGGGCACCATTACACCAATGGCTACCCGGATTTTTTGCCGCGCCCGGGCTCTGTGGTGACATTGACTGGGAGTTTTTAGGCATCGGAATGCCGGGCTGGATGACATTTATTTTTGGCGGCTTTTTGCTCATTGCTGTTATCGTCGCCTTACTACATTTAAGCAAAGGCAAACGCGGCTAAGCGATTAGCCCAGCGGCCAGGTAACAATACGGTCCTCTAATTCACCGCGGTATTCAGTCTCGCTGATACAATGGCCGGCAACATGATAGCCGGCCTTTTTCATCGCCGTTTTATCACCGTCATGACGTAAGGGATGCCAATCGGGTAAGGGCTGCCCCTCGGCACGTAACCGATAGGCACAGCTGCGTGGCATAAAATAGACTTGCTGCAGGTTGTCAGGAGTCAGCCTAACACATTCCGGTACCCGCTGAGTTCGGTTCTCATAGTCACTGCAACGGGCAGTCTTTGTGTTCAGTAGCCGACAGGCAACATCGGTTTGATACAGGTGATCTTCGTCGTCCAGTAACTGGTTTAGGCAGCACTGCCCGCAACCATCGCAAAGCGCCTCCCATTGCTCATGGTTAAGGCGCTCCAGCGGTTGGTCATACCAAGCCATTAGCACGCGTTTAGCGGGGGAAGCGGATACGATCGGATAAGTAGCCGACCGCGGCAACAAAGTAATGTGACCGGTTCCAGCGCATCAACGCATCATAGTTGGCATAAGCAAGGTAAACGCGACCTTCCTTGTCATCCGGAATCACAACCGAGGCCTTAATATCATCACGGTTGGGTAAATCACTGCCGTCCATACGGGTAATCCCCATGGCCTGCCACTCATCCAGCGATTTTTTAACATCAAGGTCTGCCAGCGTCTCGTCAAACTCAGCCGGTAACTGTACTTGCCGCCCCCAGGTCACGTCATCACGCCAGCCAACCGACTTCAGGTAATTTGCTGCAGAAGCAAACACATCGCCGTAACTGTTCCAGATATCCTTTTTACCATCACCATCATAATCGATGGCATAGCTCATAAAGGAGCTGGGCATAAATTGTGTCTGACCCATGGCCCCGGCCCATGAACCTTTCATCTGTTCGGGCTTAATATGGCCTTCTTCGATAATAGTCAGTGCTTCCCACAACTGATCTTTAAAAAACGCTTCGCGGCGCCCGTCAAAGGCTAGCGTGGTTAGTGCAGATACCACTTTAAAGCCACCGGTAAATGAGCCGAAGTTGGTTTCGATGCCCCACAAGGCAACGATAAAGCGCGGTTGCACACCGTACTCAGCACCAATCTTTTCTAGTAGTTGCTTGTGTTCATTATACTTTTCGATAGCTTTATCGGCTTTCCACTCCGGTACCGCTCGGGGTAAGTAGGTATCCAGGGTTAGCTTAAACTCAGGCTGGTTCTTGTCCAGCTCAACCGCGCGTTGATAATACTCGATATCAGCAAATGCCTGATCCAGCGTCTGCTGTTGGTAGCCTTTGTCCAGCGCTTCTTGCTGCAGCGCACTCACGTAGTCATCAAACCGTTGCTGCACTTGCGCCTGGTCTTGTTCGTGACTGTGTTCTTTGCCGTCCTCAGGGTCGTGATAAAATGCCTGAGCCGGGTTAGCCAGCAACAGCTGGCTGGCAACTAATGTTGCACTGGTAAAAGTTAGAATTCGTTTCACTTGAGTTTCTCCTGTGCAGGCGGTAGCTGCAAATAAAAACCGGGATCGTTGAGATGACGTGTTAGTTCGGCTGTAGAAATACGCGCCAATTGTTCGCGCTTCGCCAGGTTTACTGTCAACACTTTAACCGGTGTGCCGAAGCTTTCCCGCAATGCTTGCGGGATTTCTTCAAAGTCGGCTCCGTGGGGTAAGTAAAGATACGTGTCCGCCTTACGACGACTACTAAACACATCGCACAACATGGTTGTTTAAACCCCTCACAACAATAGCGACAATCGCTAAATTAATGGTGTTAATTCTGCCTCAAGATAGTTCCAACGCCAACCCTGTTTTAAGTCAGGTTGCGGCAGGCGCTGTTGTTGCCGGGATGAAAATTGCCAATGGAAATTCAAAAAGTCGTTAATTTGCTTGCGTGAGGCAATTAATACCGGGTCAACATCCAGTTGTTCAGCAACCTGTTGAATAGCTGCTTTAATGGTTTTTACTGCGGCTTTATAATTTTGCATATCATCCAGTCGTTGCAACGGCTTCGGCAGCTCTTGCTGCGAACGTTGCTGCGCCTGTTTAATAACGCTGGTAATTTCACTCCCGGAATATTTGCGCGTTAACGGCGGTAGTCCGTCGATAGCAAACAGCTGTTTTTCAGTGACGGGTTGGCGCCGGGCCAGATCAAGCAAAATACCGTCTTTAAACAAAAAGCCCAACGGCATATCGCGATCTTTCGCTTTATACAGGCGCCATGCGGCCAAGTCTTGTAATACCCCAAGCTGTTGAGCATTAAGTTGCCAGGTGTTGCCTACATAAAGGTAGAGCAAATCGGTCGGAATTGACTGAGTGCGTTTGGCAACTTGTAAGCGGCTCTCTGCTTTTACAATGTCCAGCACCTGGCGCTGCTCACACAGTTGATACAAATAAGGGTACATAGCCGACAGGTAGCTCGCATCTGCCGCAGCATAGTCCAGTTCTTTCTCTGCCAACGGTCGACGTAGCCAATCAGTGCGCGACAGACTTTTATCGAGCTCTACGCCCCCGCACAAAGTCTCAACCAGTTTTGCATAACCTAATGAAGTGCCAAGCTGGCAAAAACCAGCCGCGATTTGGGTATCAAACAAATCCGTTGGGGCATGACCGGACTGGTTATAAAACAATTCGATATCTTCACCACCTGCATGCAGTACCGCAGTGATTTCCGGGTGAGCGATTAAATGCCAGATTGGCGCTAAATCGAGGCTTTCGGCCAGTGGATCGATTATCACGGTACGACCTGCAGCATGAGCCTGCAGTAACCCTAGCCTTGCATAATAGGTGCGCTGGCGTACGAATTCGCTATCTATAGCAAACCAGCCCGCAGAGCGGGCCTGTTCACAAAAGCTTTCGAGCGCATCGGTTGTCGTTATGGTCTTATAATCTAAAGCTGATTCAGGAACTGTTACGATGCTCAACCCTGCTCCTCGTCACGCAGCTCTTTACGCAGTATTTTTCCAACGTTCGATTTCGGTAATTCATCACGAAACTCAACCAGTTTCGGCACTTTATAGCCGGTCATATTCTCGCGAGAAAAGTCGATCACTTCACGTTCGGTTAACGATTTGTCTTTAGCAACGATAAATACTTTGACGACTTCCCCGGATGACTCATGCGGCACACCAATCGCAGCGGACTCAAGTATTTTGGGATGATCAGCCAACACGTCTTCTATCTCGTTGGGGTACACGTTAAAGCCGGATACCAGAATCATATCCTTTTTACGATCAACAATCTTGAAGTAACCGCGTTCATCGCAGGTTGCCATATCGCCGGTTGCAAACCAGCCATCTTTTAAGGATTCTGCGGTTGCGTCCGGTCGATTAAGGTAGCCAACCATAACTTGCGGGCCTTTAACATAAAGTTCGCCAGCTTCGCCCATTGGCAGCTCTTCACCAGAATCCGGATCACAAATTTTCATTTCTGTGCTGGGTACCGGTAATCCGATACTACCGGTGTAATGCTCTATGTCATATGGATTAACCGTAACCACTGGCGAGCACTCGGTCAGGCCATAGCCTTCGAGCAAGCGCGACTTGGTTACGCGCTCCCAATGCTCTGCTACGGCTTTTTGTACTGCCATACCGCCACCGAGGGCGACTTTCAGATTAGAAAAGTCTAAGTCCTTAAAGCCGCGCGTGTTAAGCAAACCGTTAAACAAGGTGTTAACGCCCGAGATCATCGAGAATTTATATTTGCTCAGCTCTTTTACAAAACCCGGCATATCACGAGGGTTGGTAATAAGAATATTTCGTCCGCCGTGTTTAATAAAAGTCAGGCAGTTCGCGGTTAACGCGAAGATATGATAAAGCGGCAGCGCGGTGATAATAATTTCTTCACCATCGCTCATAATCGGGGTAATTACCGAGGAGACTTGCTCAAGGTTTGCGACCATGTTGCGGTGCGACAGCATTGCCCCTTTTGCGACACCCGTGGTCCCACCGGTGTACTGCAGAAAAGCCACATCGTCACCACTAAGCTGGGGTCGTTGGTAGTTAGCTGCTGCGCCTTTGCTTAAGGCACTGTTAAAGTCGGTGGTCTTTTTCAGGTTATGGCTTTCAACCATCCGCTTAACGTACTTGACCACAAAATTAACTATCCAGCGTTTAGGTGCAGGCAACATATCGCCAATTTGGGTAGTAATCACCTGCTGTAAGTCCGGCGCTTCGCTGCGCACTTTCTCCAGCGTGTGCGCGAAATTTTCTAAAATCACAATGCCTTTAGCTTGTGAGTCAGTCAGCTGATGCTTTAGTTCCCGGGGCGTGTAAAGTGGATTAACGTTAACCACTGTCATGCCTGCTGCCAGGATACCGAACAGTGCAACCGGATATTGCAACAAATTGGGCATCATTACGGCGACAGCGTCACCCTTTTTTAAACCGGTGCTTTGCAGATACGCCGCAAATTGCTGTGCCTTTTGCCCTAGTTCGGTAAAGGTCAGCTCGCAGTCCATATTGATGAAGGCAACTTTGTCCGCATACTTTTCGACACTCATTTCTACAATGTCGACTAACGAAGTAAAATGATCAGGGTCGATCGTCTCTGGCACTCCCGCGGGATAGTTTTTTAGCCAAATTTTGTCCATACCAGGCTCCGAATCAAATAATTTTTTATTATGTTTATAATTGTACGGTAATCATCGCATATCCGACCAGTTAATCATAGTCACGCGGTTGCGTCAATCGTCGCTATAGCCTGCGCCAGCTGTTGCGGGTTTTCCATATGCACGTGGTGACCGCCCGCTATAACCTGCACCGATAAATCGTCAATACAATGCCCCCAGCGTGCAATAGCGGGCGCTACCTTGTCGTAGCCTTTATCCCCTCGAATCAAGGTGATAGGCGTTTTAACCTGAGTTAGAATTTGCTCCACCGTACTGGCTGGCAGACGATAAGGCGATGTCGCTTTTACTCTCGGATCAGCGCGCCATTGCCAGCGCCCCTGTGCATTTCTGTAACAGCCGCGCTGCACCAGAATTTCGACCAACGGTTTAGAAAAATCGGCAGATTTCAGTCGTGCATCGACCGCAGAGCTTAGTTCACTGTAATCTCGCCACTTAGAATGAGTGAGCTTTTGTCGCGAGCTAAATCCGCTTTGTAGCTGCTGGTGCGCGTCTTCGCCATCGCTGACCAATAACCCAAACGCCTCAATGAGCACCAGGTGACGCAGTCGTTCACCACATAAACTGGCTGTCACATTGCTGACAAAGCCGCCCATCGAATGCCCTACCAACACGATATCCTGCCACTTTTGTTGCTCTAACAGCGACCACAGGTCGTAGGCGTAATCGATAAAATGATAATGCGTGCCAGCAGGACGATGGTCGGACAAACCGTGTCCTGCCCAATCTAACGCCAGCAGTCCGCCTTGCGTTCGCATTGCGTTATTTCTGAGATATTGTTGTGCTAATGGTAAAAAACTGTGGGCATTGTCAAGCCACCCGTGGGTACAGACATATTTGATATCTTTAGGGTTACCCCAGCACAATCCCTTTATCGTGCCCCAGGGCATTCGGTAGCTCACCGCAGAGGCTGCGGCGAGCGTTTCACTAAACTGACCCGGCATTATTGCTTGCTTTTATCCGGACTACCCGAATTGTTTGACGGGCGCACAACAGGGCGCGGAACGTAATACGGCTGGTAAGGGTAAGGCGCATAAAAATTGTGTCTAAACCACAACGGAGCGAAGTCAATTTGCGTTTCTACTCGCGGCTTTTCTTTCTTCCACAAATAATAACCTGAAGCTTCCAGCACCGGGTAGGTATAGGTGTAGTCATCGATTTTACCGGTACGCACTTCTTGCACGGTACCGAGTATTGTCAAACTGCGGCCTTGCTCGTATACCGCAGGGTCAATAAAGCCATCGATTAGAGCAAGAAAGCGACCATCACTATCATCACCTACCGTCGGACGGCCCCAACTTTTCAGCGGAAAGTTGACCATTTCGATAATGGTGTAGTCTTCGCCGTTGCGAACGTCAGCGATGACGCCGCCCCAGCGCGCCTGCTGACCGACAAACTGTTCGGGATTATTAGCCACGCCCTGGTAGCTCACTAAGGAAGTGTCATCAGACGTGTTAATGGGTTCAGGAATTGTACTACAGCCAGTCAGAAGAAGTGCTGCGGACAACATAAGGCCAAGTTTCATAAATATCACTGCCTGCTATTGTTAGGTTGATTTACTATCACAGTAAGATAATACGGCCTACCTTACGCGTATAGGTCAACCCCGAACATGGATTTTACTTCCTCTTTGCGTTCGCTTAACTGAACTCCCTGATAGGCTTCCAACGCGCGACGCGAAGATTGAGGTGGTTCATCATAAACAGTATTTAGCTGCTGCCAACGCTGCGCGCGCTGACGACTGTCTTCAGCGCTAACAACAATAGGTGCAGAGCGTCCGTTTTCCCGCTGTTCCGGGTTGTTTGCTGTTTCAGGCACGCGTTGACGCTGCGGCGCTTGCGACGCATAGCGATCAACCGATTGAATGCCTAAACCGTTTATATTAACCACGTTACTTAGTGATGCTACTTAATCCGTAGTCTCCATGTTTATGACTACTTTTATTATGGCGGGTTCAATTAAAATTGCCAAGCCTTTGTTAATTTCGCCCCGGTAACTTTTTCCAGGTGACCTCATTGCGAACGTATAATGGTTCCAGCTGCTCTGCACTAACCGCTTTACTTTGTCCGGCCTGCGCCAGCGTCAGCATGTCCTGTGCTTCGGGTAAACGGCATGAATGCGATAGATTAACCGTTACCGGCAAATCCTTAGCCAATAAGTCGCTATAGTTATCCCAGCCGGTGCCAGCGGCGGTAACTCTAACCGAGTCACTACTATTTAGCACCGCCAGTGCCGCCTTAAACGGGTTTTCTTCCGGCCTGGTGACAGCGGGTTCGGTTATCGCTACAGCTATACCGTTTACATTTTCGTAAACCGCGTAGTAAACCTCATTCATGCGCGCATCAATTGCTGCCAGAATAAGTTCTGGTGGCTGCTGCGCATCGGTACCAGAAGCGGCCGCATTTAAGCGAATACATTTTTGCGCCAGCGCCTGCAAGCTAGGTATCGGGTATATCGCAAGGTTGCCACTAAATGCCAGGCCCTGCCCAACCGAGACGCCAATACGAACGCCGGTAAAACTGCCGGGGCCGCAGCCAACCACCAATCCCCCCAGCTGCGACAATTCAATACCAGCCTTGTGCAGTACGTCATCAACGAAGGGTAATAGGCGTTGCGAGTGCTCACGCGGACTCTCGGCCACACATTGGTAGAGTTGTTCATTGGCATAAACTGCCGCAGAACAGTTTTCGGTAGACGTATCGATAGCTAGCAGCGGTTTAGTCATTGTCTTTCTCATCTAAAAAAGTTAACGCATTGGTGAGATCACGGGTGCGCCGCATTGGCGGCAGGCTTTTAAGGAAGCGCGCACCGTAATAACGATTAACCAGGCGGTTATCACAGACCAGCAATACGCCACGGTCACGCTGATCGCGAATCAGGCGCCCGGCACCCTGCTTAAGCGCAATAATAGCCTGCGGCAATTGAATGGTATTAAATGCATCTACGCCACGCAACTTGGCATCTTCAACTCGGGCATTCAGTAGTGGATCGTCCGGCGACGCAAACGGCAACTTATCGATAATTACGCAGCGTAATGCATCACCCCGAACATCCACACCTTCCCAAAACGACGAGGTACCTAACAGCACCGCGTTGCCCGCTTCGGTAAATTGATTAATCAATTCAGTTTTACCGGCATCGCCCTGCACCAGCACCTTACGATCTAATTTGTCACGCAGCAGCTCAGCCATCTGCTGCAGCATCCTATGGCTGGTAAACAACAGAAAGGTACCACCATGATTGTGCTTTATACACTGACTGGCAATATCCGCTAATTGTGTATGCCGGTGGTAGTCATTAGCCTCGGGTAAATAACGTGGCAAACACAACAGCGCTTGTTGGGCAAAGTCGAATGGACTCGGCAACAGTAGCGTCTCGGCATCATAAATACCCAACCGATGGGTAAAGTGTTCAAACTTCTCGTTAACAGCGATAGTTGCAGAGGTGAACACCCAGGAACGTTGACTATGCCGCACCAGACCGCCAAACTTTTTTGCCACACTTAAGGGAGTCTGGTGCAACACAACATGCCTGGCGGTAGTCTCGAACCAATAGCTATAGCCTGTTTCACTGGTATTCATGAGTTGTTGCCACAGAGCCAAAAACTCTTCTGCGCGCTCGATCAGATTATCCATGTCTTTGTGCCGACCGCGTGCAGTGCGCAGTACATTGACTAAAAGCTCCAGCTTTTCACCCAGCCGATCAGTGGCTTCGACCATCGCCTCCTGTTGTCGCCAGTCACGCCAGTTACCGCGCATGGGATCTCGCGGAAACTGCAGCCGCCAATCCTTCACAACCTGCTCGAACGTCCGTGCCATTTGCGTAGCCTGCGACAAGTCTTTCAGTTCAGTAAGACACAAACGAATAACTTCTTCGGAGAGTTCAAGCAGTTGCCGCGACGACACGGCGTCACCAAAATACTGACTGGCAATGTCAGGCACCTGATGCGCCTCATCAAAAACCACCACCTCACTGTTCGGAATGATTTCGCCAAAACCCGTATCTTTAACCGCCAAATCTGCAAAAAACAGGTGGTGATTAACCACCACGATATCCGCTTTTTTAGCTTCCTCACGGGCCTGGACTAAATGACAGTCTTCATAAACCGGGCAATCACGACCCAGACAATTGTCTTTGGTACTGGTGACCAGCGGCATAACTTGTGCGTCTTCCTGCAATTCATTGAGCTCACCGATATCACCACTGCGTGTCATAGTCGACCAACGCTTGATTTTGACGAGTTGATGCTGGGTGGTTTTGGGCAGTTGGCCTGCTTGTATCTGTGCCTGCTCTAAACGATAAAGGCACAAATAATTCGCGCGACCTTTCAGCAATGCGATGACTTTTTTAGGCGCCAGTATTTTACGCAAGGTAGGTAAATCGCGATGGAAAAGCTGTTCTTGCAGGTTTTTAGTACCGGTGGAGACAACCGCTTTGTCTTTAGCCAGTAATATAGGTGCGAGATACGCAAATGTCTTGCCGGTGCCGGTTTCGGCCTCAACCACCAGTTGCTTACCGTTACGGATTGTTTTTTCGATGGCACTCGCCATCTGCAATTGCGCATCCCTAGGCTGAAACCCCGTCAAAGCGGCCGACAAGGCGCCACCTGGCTTAAATACATCGGCGACTTTGCTCATGACTGACGCGGTTCCTTTTTACGACTTAAATAAAGCGTCTATTATGACACAGCCGCAAGGCGGGAGGAAAGAATGACTAAAAGCGGCTAGGCGTAGGTATCGATATGACCATCACTATCGGTTTCGTCATCAGGAGCCTGTTGCGATTGCTCCGATTGTTGCTGTTTTTGTTGCTGCTGGCGACGCGAGTCGTGTTCGGTAATGGTATTGGTTTCTTCGTCGCTGATTTTTTCGACTTCTTTTGTTTTTTCTACCTGGTTAACCCGCAACTGGTCACGCTCGTGATCAACCGGAACCCGCACATCGCGGGGGATTAGAGGTACCATTGCATCAAAATTAGCCATTTTTACACTTCTCTGACAGTCATTAGCCGAGTGGCCTTCATACCTCTACTGACCACGGTTGGTTATACAAGTTCACTGGTATTGCCTAATTATTGCACAGTTATTAAACAGTGTATCGTCAGCATCGGTAATAACTATAGGGTTGCATTTACATTTTTTATTGGTATCATCCTATACAAGTTTTGAAGAAAAACCCTATTTCTACAAATATTACGAATTCAGGAGTTATGCAATGCAAGCCGAAATGCGCCAGCAGCACCATCATCATTGGTTCTACATGAGCTAGCCATCGGTTTGTTCGTGGGCTAGCCTATTATACGCTAGCCTTTCGCATGACTATACAACCCTTCGAAAGGCAACTTTCGAAGGGTTTTTTACATTTAGGAGCTTTTATGACTGAACGTTTAACCATTGCAATTCAAAAATCAGGCCGTTTGAGTAAAGAGTCGTTAGCGCTATTAAACGCATGCGGCGTTAAGTTCAGCATAAACGAGGCGCGTCTCATCGCTCACAGCACCAGCCACCCTATCGATTTACTGCGCGTTCGCGATGACGATATACCCGGCTTGGTTATGGACGGTGTGGTCGATTTGGGATTAGTAGGCGAAAACGTGCTAGAGGAAGTTCGTTTAGAACGCGAAGCTGTTGGTGATGCAGCGGATTACAAGAACTTGCGCGCGCTGGACTTTGGTGGCTGTCGTTTATCGATTGCGGTACCGCGCGAGACACCGTTTACTAAACTATCTGATTTAAATGGTAAACGCATCGCCAGCACCTACCCTTATTTGTTACAGCGCTATTTAAAAGAAAATGGCGTAGCGGCTAAGAACGTTAACCTGACAGGATCGGTAGAAGTAGCCCCCAGAGCTGGGCTCGCAGACGCTGTCTGTGACCTGGTTTCAACGGGTGCTACACTCGAAGCCAACGGACTCGAAGAGAAAGAAGTTATTTTCCGCTCAACCGCACAGCTAATCCAGTGTAACGATACCTTGAGCGCCGATAAACAAGCGATGATCGATCAGTTATTACCGCGTATTGATGGCGTACAGTTAGCCAAAGAAAGCAAGTATATTATGCTGCACGCACCTAAAGCATCGCTGGACGAGGTGATTTCGTTATTACCTGGTGCCGAAACGCCAACCGTGTTGCCACTAAGCCACACTGATGATCAGGTTGCCGTGCACATGGTCAGCACCGAAAAGCTATTCTGGGAAACAATGGAAGATCTAAAAGCGATCGGTTGTAGTTCGATTCTTGTATTACCTATCGAAAAAATGATGGGCTAAGGAGACAGATAATGTCGACGTTAGACATTAAGGTTCAACGCTGGAATGAGCTGAGTGAAAGCGAGCAGCGACAACAGCTAGCCCGACCACAACAAAGTCGGTCAGCTGAGCTAAAAAGCATTGTCAGAGATATATTGTCGCAGGTTCGAAATCAGGGCGATGACGCGGTTATTCGGTTAACGCAACAGTTTGATTACCCGGCGGCGCAGTCGCTGGCACTAAGCTCACAACAACGTGCTGAGCTTATCGAACAGCTTCAGCCCAAGGTGAAACAGGCGATTGATACCGCCTACGCCACCATTACCCTTTTTCATGCGGCGCAAACACCGCAGGACTTGGTGGTAGAGACCGCGACTGGGGTGGTGTGTGAATCTCGTTACGCGCCACTAAAGTCCGTGGGCCTTTACATCCCCGGCGGCACCGCTACGCTGCCATCGACGGCTTTAATGTTAGGCGTACCTGCCCAGCTCGCCGGTTGTAGCCGCAAAGTTCTGGCCACACCGCCGGCCAAAGATGGTTCGATTCCGGCTGCCATTGCCTACGTCGCCGAGCTATGTGAAATTGATGACATTATTCTATGCGGTGGCGCACAAGCTATTGCCGCACTCGCCTACGGCACCGAATCTGTTGCGCCGGTCGATAAAATATTCGGCCCCGGCAATGCCTTCGTTACCGAAGCAAAATTACAGGTCAGCCAGGATGATTCGGCTGTTGCCATTGATATGCCTGCGGGCCCATCAGAACTGCTGGTTATTGCCGATGACACGGCGAACCCTGCGTTTGTAGCTGCCGACTTGTTATCTCAAGCTGAACACGGTGCAGATTCCCAAGTGATCTTACTGACGCCATCGGCCAACATGGCTGAACGAGTGCGCGAGCAATTACTTGCGCAATGCGCGCAGCTTTCACGCAAAGACATCGCCGCACAAGCGCTCGCTAACAGTCGTTTGCTGGTAACCACTGACTTAATGCAGGCACTTGATGTATCCGAGCGCTATGCGCCGGAACATTTATCCCTGCAGTTTGATAACGCCCGCGATGCATTGCCACAATTGACCCGCGCGGGCTCTATATTTGTCGGCCATTACACGCCCGAATCCGGTGGTGACTATGCAACCGGCACTAATCACGTGCTGCCCACTTACGGTTATGCGCGCAACTACAGCAGTCTGGGGCTGACCGACTTTTATCGTCGTTATACGGTGCAAGAAGCAACCGCCGACGGGCTTAAGCAGTTAGCTGATGCCATTACCACCTTAGCGGAACTTGAAGGTCTGGATGCGCACAAACGCGCTGTTACCATTCGCACGGAGGACGTGCAATGAGCATAGCCGAGAAATTGCAACGCCAACACTTGGCAGAACTGGTTCCCTACGCGTCCGCTCGTCGCAGTATGAGTGGCGGTACCGTGTGGCTAAACGCAAACGAGTCGCCCTATAGTAATGAATATGCGATCGACTCGAGTCAGCTTAATCGTTATCCGTCATTCCAGTCGACAGCGCTTAATCAGGCTTATGCTGACTATGCCAACGTTGATATTGAACAGGTCATGAGTTGTCGTGGCTCGGACGAAGCTATTGAGCTGTTAATTCGCGCTTTTTGTGAGCCGGCGACGGACCGCATTGTCATTTGTCCCCCCACGTACGGGATGTATGCGATCTCAGCACAAACCCACGGCGCGCAGGTGGACCAAGTTCCGTTACGCACCGACGATTGGCAACTTGACCTTGATAACGTCATTGCGGTCGCGGGTAAGGCAAAACTGGTGTTTTTATGCTCACCGTCTAACCCCTTAGGTAATCGTCTCAATGCTGACGATATCAAGGAGGTATTGGCTGCCTGTCCCGACACTCTCATCGTGGTTGATGAAGCCTACATTGAGTTCTGTCCGGATAGTAGCGTCAGCAGCTGGCTGAATGATTTTGCCAACCTGGTGGTGTTACGCACGCTATCCAAAGCGTTTGCGCTGGCAGGAGTCCGCTGCGGATTTGCGCTTGCCAACACCGATATTATCAGCGTGCTGAAAAAGGTTTTAGCGCCTTATCCATTGCCTGATTTGACGGTACAGGTTGCCACCCAGGCATTGAGCAGCTCAGGTTTAGAGCGCATGCGACGCCAGGTACAGCAATTGCTTGTGCAACGCACCCGCTTAACCACCGCACTTGCCGAGTTGCCACTAACGCCTATTGCTAACAGCGATACCAATTTTCTGTTATATGCCACCGAGCAGGCCGACGCCCTAATTAAGCAATTAAGTGAGCAAGGCATTCTTATTCGCAACCAGTCGGCCCAACGTAACTTACCCAACTGCGTACGCATCAGTGTCGGTGATACCGAACAAAATGACGCACTGATCACCGCACTACAATCATTCTTTGCTGGAGTAGCACAATGACCCAACAACGCTGGCTATTTATTGACCGCGACGGCACCTTAGTCGAAGAACCGCCTGTCGATAAGCAATTAGATCGTTTCGATAAGCTGGTCTTCGAGCCTGCCGTGATCCCGGCTTTATTAAAATTACAACAAGCCGGTTACCAGTTGGTTTTGATCAGTAATCAGGACGGCCTGGGCACCGATAGCTTTCCGCAGCAAGATTTTGACGGGCCTCACCAACTGATGATGGCTGTTTTTGAATCACAAGGCGTGCGCTTTAAAGAACAGTTGATTTGCCCACACTTCGAACAAGACAACTGTAGCTGTCGCAAGCCTAAACTCGGCCTGGTCAAAGACTATCTACAACAGGGATTAATTGATTTTACCGATAGCTATGTCATTGGCGATCGCGAAACCGACATGCAGTTGGCCGAAGCAATGGGTATTCAGGGACTGCGTTATGACCGCGAAAACCTTAACTGGGATGCGATTACGCGTCAGTTAATTAGCCGCCCTCGTACGGCTCAGGTTACTCGCACAACGCGCGAAACCGATATTAACATTAGCGTTGATTTAGATGCCTCAGGCCCGCATAAATTTGCCACCGGCATTGGTTTTTTTGATCATATGCTGGAACAAATTGCCACCCATGCCGGTTTTGCCATGCGAGTTGAAGTAACCGGTGACCTTCACATTGACGACCACCACACGGTGGAAGATACGGCCCTGGCATTAGGTCAGGCCTTGCGTCAGGCGTTGGGTGATAAACGCGGTATCGGTCGGTTTGGTTTTGCCCTGCCCATGGATGAATGCCGTGCCGAGTGCTTGATCGATTTATCGGGCCGTCCTTACCTTAAATGGGAAGCGGACTTCAGTCGGGATAAAGTCGGCGAACTATCCACTGAAATGGTCGAGCACTTTTTCCGCTCGCTGACCGACGCCATGGCGATGAGCCTGCACCTGTCAACTACAGAGGGTAACAGCCACCATCAGGTCGAAAGTCTGTTTAAAGTGTTCGGCCGGGCTTTGCGTCAGGCAATTGCCCGCACCGGCGATGACCAGTTACCGTCCAGTAAGGGGATGCTGGCATGAAGCTAGTCATTGTCGATACTGAGTGTGCCAATTTGACCTCGGTTCGTTTTGCCTTTGAGCGCTTAGGTATCGAACCGGTGATCACCGATGATATTGCCGAGATACAAGCCGCTGAACGGGTGATTTTGCCCGGCGTTGGCACCGCCGCCGCAGCTATGCGTAATTTGCAGCGCAAACAACTGGTACAGCCGCTACGCGAATTGACTCAGCCGGTGCTGGGTATCTGTCTGGGTATGCAGCTGATGACGTCGCACTCCGAGGAAGGCGATGTTGATTGCCTTGGTGTAATTCCGGCTCAAACTAAGCGTATGCAGGTTGGTGAGTTGCCGTTGCCACACATGGGCTGGAATACCATCGAGCCGGCCAACAACAACCCGTTGGTTAATACCGATGAGTCACCTTATTGCTATTTTGTACACAGTTATGCGGTTGCCGAAGACCAGTTTACTATCGCCCGCTGCCGCTACGGTGATAGCTTTGCTGCGATGATTAAAAAAGACAATTTTATCGGCGCGCAATTTCACCCCGAACGCTCAGGCGCAGCGGGCCGTGCAATACTTAAACGATTTTTGGAGTCAGGCACATGTTAATTCCGGCATTGGATCTGATTGATGGTCGCGTGGTGCGACTGTATCAAGGCGATTTTAATCAAAAAACCGAGTATCCACTGGATCCCGTAGCGCAGGCTCAAAGCTATCAAGCGGCCGGCGCAGAGTGGTTACACTTAGTCGACTTAGATGGTGCCAAAAACCCGGATAAACGTCAGCAGGCATTGCTAAAGCGGATAACCCAGGAATCCGGCCTGCGCTGCCAGGCGGGTGGTGGTATCCGTACCCAGCAGGACCTCGACGATTTGTTTGCAGCGGGTATTGAACGTGTTGTTATTGGCTCTACTGCAGTCAATAACGCCGACCTGGTTCGGCACTGGTTTGCAGAATACGGCACCGATGCCATCGTGCTGGCATTAGACGTAAATATCGCTGATGATGGCCGCGCTATGGTGGCCACGCACGGCTGGCAGGAAAGTAGTTCACTGACCCTGGATGATGTTCTCAACCGCTATCTGGAGGTTGGCTGCCGCCACGTGCTGTGCACCGATATAAGCAAAGACGGTACACTCACCGGCACCAATGTCGAACTTTACCAACGCTACAAAGCACTCTACCCGAATATACAATGGCAAGCGTCAGGTGGTGTTAGTAATCTTCAGGATTTAATTGACTTAAAGCAGGTTAATTGCGATTCCGTCATTTTGGGCAAATCCTTACTTACCGGACAATTTGAGTTAGCGGAGGCCATCAAATGCTGGCAAAACGCATAATTCCCTGCCTTGACGTACGCGATGGCCAAGTAGTTAAAGGCGTCAAGTTTCGCAACCACGAGATTATTGGAGATATTCAGCCGCTGGCTCGTCGCTATGCCGAAATTGGTGCCGACGAATTGGTTTTTTATGACATTACGGCCTCGGCCGATGGCCGCACCGTAGATAAGTCCTGGGTTGAACGTGTTGCACGCGAAATTGATATTCCCTTCACCGTAGCCGGTGGCATAAAAAGTATCGAGCATGCACAAACATTGCTTTCTATGGGCGCTGATAAAATATCGATTAATTCGCCGGCACTGATGAACCCGGACTTAATCAATGAACTGGTCGATGAGTTTGGCCAACAATGTGTGGTGATCGGCATCGACAGTTTTTACAATGAGCAAAGCGGTGAATACGAGGTGCATCAATTTACCGGCGACGAGACTAAATCCCGGCGTTCGGCCTGGCAAACCAAAGATTGGGTCAACGAAGTGGTGCAGCGCGGCGCCGGCGAAATCGTTTTAAACTGCATGAATCAAGACGGTGTCCGCCAAGGCTATGACGTCGAGCAACTCGCCGCTATCCGTGCGCATTGTAATGTTCCATTGATTGCCTCCGGCGGTGCCGGCTCAATTGCGCACTTTGTTGACGTGTTTAAGCAGGCCAACGTGGACGGTGCGCTGGCCGCTTCGGTATTTCATAAAAACATCATCGCCATGGCTGACCTTAAGCAAACGCTGAGCGACAAGGGTATAGCGATTCGACCGATTGAATCATTTTAAGGAAATTGAATGCAAGTTACTCGAGAGACGATTTCCCAGTTGGCCTGGGACAAAATGGATGGTTTGCTTCCCTGCACGGTGCAGCACGCATTAACCGGCGAAGTTCTGATGCTGGGCTACATGTCCGCGGATGCGGTGTCAGAAACGCTGCAGCAGCAATGCGTTACCTTTTATAGTCGCAGTAAGCAGCGTCTGTGGACCAAAGGCGAGAGTTCAGGCAACACGCTGCAGCTTCAGGGGATATACAGCGATTGTGACCTGGATGCCTTGTTAGTTACTGCCCTGCCCAACGGCCCGACATGCCATTTAGGCACCCGTAGCTGCTTTGCTGATGCACCGGCGCCCTTGTTGCAGCAGCTGAATAACGTGATCGCGTCACGTAAAGGCGCTGACCCGCAAAGCAGTTACACGGCAAAACTTTTTAATGCCGGCGTTAAACGGGCCGCCCAGAAAGTCGGCGAAGAAGGCGTCGAAGTCGCACTCGCAGCTGCGGTTAAGGATAGCGACGAACTGCATAACGAAAGTGCCGACCTGCTGTATCACTTGCTGGTGGTTCTGCAAGCCTCAGATACAGACCTGGAAGCGGTGCTTAAGGTATTGCAACAGCGTCAGGGTTAACCTTCGTTCAGCTGTTGCTGAAACTGACGCCGTTCATAATGGCTGGCGATATAGCGTAAGCGTATCGTCAGCAGTACCGCCGCCACCGACAAACCACTAATAAAGCCTATCCAGAAGCCCGCGGCGCCCATCGCCGGCACCACTAAGTCGGTACGCCCTAATACATAGCCTACAGTCAGGCCGAATGGCCAATACGAAACAAATGCCATCAACATCGGATACTTAGTATCTTTATAGCCGCGCAGAGTACCCATTGCGACCACCTGGAAGGTGTCTGATAAGGTAAAAATAGCGGCTAGCCCCATCAACGTGCCCGCCAGCTCAATGATCTCACGATTTGGAGTATATAAGCTGGCCAGCCATTGCCCGCCTAACCACATGATTAAGCCATTGACCGCGGCAAAGACACCACCAATCCACATCGCCATTTTAAAGCTCAGCATCGCGTTTTTGGGGTCGCCCGCGCCCAAGGCAAAACCGACTCGTAACGTGACGGCCATGGCAATACTTAACGGCACCATATACACCAGCGACGAAATATTCAGGGCAATTTGGTGAGCGGAGACCACCGTTGGTCCCAATGGTGCAATCAACAGCGCAACAGCGGCAAATAAACTAACTTCAAAGAACAACGACATCGATATCGGAAAACCCAGCCGACTGATATAGGTGACGTCATCAAAGTTAGGCGGATACCAGCGTCTCAGTAAGCGCAGTTTTTTGTAGCGTTTGGCAGTAAACACATAAACTGCCATAGCAATCGCCATACCCCAGAAAACTAACGCAGACGCAAGCCCGCAACCGGCGCCGCCAAGTTCCGGCGCGCCAAAATGGCCATAGATAAAAATGTAATTCGCCGGAATATTGATCATCAGCCCGACGAAACCAATCACCAGCGATGGCATGGTGTTGGAAAGTCCCTCACAGAAGTTCCTTAATACCGCGTAAAGTACGAATGCGGGAATGCCCCAGGCGATATAAAATAAGTACTCCAGGGTCGTTTCCCGAAACTGTGGCTCGACTTCCATCATATCGAGTATGTACGGCGAGCCACTCATCAACAGTAATGTGATCACACCAATCATGGCGCAAGCATAAAACCCTTGTTGCAGCATGTTGGCAATACGCCGATGACGCCCGGCACCATCGAAGTGAGAAATAATGGGCGCTAACGCCAGCGCTAAACCAAAGATCAATAGCGTCATTGGCACAAATATACTGCCACCGACAGACACCGATGCCAGGTCGATCGCGCCTTTTCGGCCTGCCATCACGGTATCAACTACGCTCATTAACATTTGCGTTAATTGCGCGATAAGGATGGGGCCGGTCAAGCGACTTAGTTTAACGATCTCGGTAGTGCGGCGTGTCATTTTTAATGGTCACTTACTGAATAAAATCAATGATTAACGGGTTAACTTCGGCAGGGTGAGTTAATGGTCCCATGTGTCCCGCAGGCACTTGCTTAACAGTCGCGTTAGTCAGTACTGTCGTTAACGATCGCACTACCGCCTGAGCACTGCGCCGGGTAAACTCTCCGGTCATCAATAATAACGGCTGCTGCAAACGCGCGTAGTCTTTCAAGCTCAATGGTTCATTTAACAAGGCGTCAAAGTCTAATGCAACTTTTACCGCCTGCCTTACCATCAGACCCTGAATTTTTGCCGGCAGTGCGTCGAAGTAACCCGGCTGATTCCAGTAATCAACAAAGGTGCGTGTACATTCAGTAGCATCCTTGCCATGCATGGCATCACTGACGGTTCTAATCTCCTGCATGCCCGGCGAATCGTCCGGCAAAACATGAAAAGATACTGGTTCGTATAGTGCCAGCTTACTGACGGCAACCGCCCCTTCCGTTGCCAGTTTTAATGCTAACGCACCGCCATAGGAATGGCCCACGAGTATCACCGGTGTTTGAATATTAGCCGCCTGCAGCGCCTGCTGCACGCGCGGCACCTCTGTAGCCAAACGAAAATGTGCGCTAGCCTCGGGTTGTGGCGCATTACCGTAGCCGAGTAAATCCACGGCCAACAGATTCACCTTACCCTGCAACTGCTGCATTAGCTGCCGCCATTGCGAGCTGGCACTTTGCGAACTGTGCAGCAGTACCACGGTATCGGCGTCAGCCGCTTCAGCGGCGATAAAGTAACAACCGGCAGTGATTTCCTTCATTATTGACTCCTATACCAGGGTTGCGATAAACCGGCCCAGCAAGATCCCCGCAGCCAGCAGTAACACCGCAAAAGTACCTAACACGCCGATAGATCGTGGCAACGATACCCCAACTGATAAAGTTAAACCAATGGCATGTGCAATGCGCGCAATCAACAACGCGATACCGATAACATGCACCCAAACTACAGCAACACCGCTGAACTCTATGATACCCAGCAGAATAAGTGCCAGTGGTACATACTCAATAAAGTTACCGTGAACGCGCACCGCCGCCTTTAATTCTTCGGCTGCGCCTGAACCTATTCCTACACGGTACTTCCAGCGTAAACGTATAATTCGTACCGCCAGAATAATATAGAGTAGCGTCAGTAACGCTGCGTACAATCCGGTATAAGTTAACGAAGGTGCCATAAATTATCCTAGAGTTATTATTGTTAGAATGAAAAAGGCTCACCAAAGGGTGAGCCTCAATCGCAATGGAGTATGCATTAACTCGACTATTGCTTCAACAAGCTGCCGAGTTCCTGGCTAACTTGTTCAACTGGCTTCGTACCATCGACCTTATGATACTCAGTATCGGTCTCTTGAGCCAGTTTTTGGTAGTACTCTACCAGTGGCTCAGTTTGCTCATGATAAACCGCTAAACGCTTGCGTACGGTTTGTTCCTGATCATCAGGACGGATAACCAGCTCTTCACCGGTTTCGTCATCCTTACCTTCTTGCTGCGGCGGGTTATGCTCAACGTGATAAACACGGCCGGAACCGGGATGTACACGACGACCACTCATGCGCTTAACGATAACATCATCCGGCACGTCAAATTCCAGTACGTGATCAACCTCGATACCATGTTCACGCATCGCATCTGCTTGTGGAATAGTGCGAGGGAAGCCATCCAGTAAAAAGCCATTTTGGCAATCAGGTTCAGCAATCCGTTCTTTAACCAGCTCAATGATGATTTCATCAGATACCAGCTGACCTGCATCCATAACCTGTTTAGCTTTTTTACCCAGTTCAGATCCTGACTTGATTGCCGACCGCAACATGTCGCCGGTAGAGATCTGCGGAATACCAAAAGTATTCATCAAAAACTGAGCTTGTGTTCCCTTCCCTGCTCCGGGAGCGCCTAGCAAAATGATGCGCATATACAGCCTCATTATTTAATTTGAAAAAGTTTGTTCGGAACTTTACCCCGATGAGGACGTTTTTACAAGCCAGAAGGGCCGTGGCAGTGGTCCGAACTGCCACGGTGTCAGTAAGTTTAAGCGTCCAGCATCAAGCGGTTTAGCTTACTGACAAATGACGCGGGATCCTTAAGGCTACCGCGTTCCGCAAGGGTTGCCTGGTCGAGCAGAACCTCTGCCCACTGCTTAAATACATCGTCGTCTTTTTCAGTCACTTTTACGACTAAAGGATGACTTGGATTAACCTCTAAGATGTATTTAGTTTCGGGCACCTGCTGACCCGCTGCTTCCATCAGCTTAGCCATTTGTGTGCTCATATCGTGTTCATCAGTAATAATACACGCCGGCGAATCGGTTAAGCGGTGTGTTACACGCACCTTTTTAACTTTATCGCCTAAGGCAGTTTCGAACCGTTTAAGCTGATCTTTAAACGCCTCTTCGGCTTTTTCCTGCTCTTGTTTGTCTTGTTCGTCATCAAGCTCACCCAAGTCCAGGTCGCCGCGAGTCACAGACTGAAGTTGCTTTTCTTTAAACTCAGTTAAGTGACTCATTAACCATTCGTCGATGCGATCTGACAACAGCAGCACTTCAACGCCTTTTTTACGGAATATTTCCAGCGCCGGGTTGTTTTTCGCTGCTTCGTAGCTATCCGCAACAATATAGTAAATCTTGTCCTGGCCTTCCTTCATACGCTCAAGGTAATCATCCAGGCTGACTGTCTGCGCAGAAGAATCGCCATGGGTTGAAGCAAACCGCAACAATTCAGCAATTCGCTCACGGTTGCCGCTATCTTCAGCCGGACCTTCTTTTAGGACGTTACCGAAGGTATCCCAGAATTGCTGATACTGCTCGCTGTCATCTTTGGCCAGTTTTTTCAGCATCTGCAACACTTTCTTGGTGCTGCCGTTGCGCATCGCGCGGGTCACTTTATTGTCCTGCAGAATTTCCCGCGACACGTTAAGTGGCAAATCGTTGGTGTCGATTAAGCCTTTTACAAAACGCAAGTAAGTCGGCATTAACTGTTCCGCATCATCCATAATAAAGACGCGTTTTACGTACAGTTTTACACCGTGTTGCTGTTCACGATTCCACAGATCCCATGGCGCACGCTTAGGGATGTACAACAGGCTGGTATACTCAGTAGTACCTTCGACTTTATTGTGGCTCCACAACAGCGGATCATCAAAATCGTGAGCAACCGTCTTGTAAAACTCCTTGTATTCGTCATCGCTGATGTCAGCTTTATCGCGCGTCCATAACGCTTTGCCCGAGTTAACGGTTTCCCATTGGCCCGGTTCTGCCGGTGTCTTTTCACCGTCTTCGTTTTCTTGTTCAGGGACCGGTTCTTTCCACATTTGTACCGGAATACTTAAGTGCTCAGAGTACTTATTGATGATACCGCGCAGGCGGAAGTCATCTAAAAATTCATCCTCACCTTCTTTTAAGGTCAGGATAATATCGGTACCTCGACGGGCTTTCTCGGTCTCGCCTAACTCAAATTCGCCGTCACCTTTTGAGTGCCATTGTACCCCAACGCTGCCTTTTTCCAGCGCTGAACGAGTACGTACTGTCACTTCTTCGGCAACGATAAAGGCTGAATAAAAGCCCACGCCAAACTGACCGATTAGCTGGCTGTCTTTAGCCTGATCACCAGAAAGTTGGCCGAAAAACTCAGCGGTGCCGGATTTAGCGATAGTACCCAGGTTATTCATGACTTCGTCACGGGTCATACCGATGCCGTTGTCACTAATGGTGATAGTACGGGCTTCTTTATCAACCGAGACACGGACATGCAATTCGCTGTCATCGCCATACAGCGAGTTGTCGCTTAACGCTTTAAAACGCAGCTTATCTGCCGCATCTGAGGCGTTAGAGACCAGTTCCCGTAAAAAGATTTCTTTATTAGAATAAAGCGAGTGGATCATCAAGTGCAGCAGTTGCTTTACTTCTGTCTGAAATCCATGCTTTTCAGTTTGACCGGCTTCCGCCATAGTGATGTTCTCCTATCATTCATTTCACCCAATATGCTTAAGAAATGGGGATCGATAGGAGAATTTCAAGCACTTACCTGTGCTGATTTATCGAGAAAATTGTTTGCGCCCGCTAAACGCATGGCCAAGTGTTGTCTGATCCACGTAGCCCAGCTCACCACCCACCGGAACACCGTGAGCAATACGCGTGGTGTTTATACCCAGCTGTTCGGCAATATCGGCAATGTAATGGGCCGTAGCGTCGCCTTCTACGGTAGGGTTGGTAGCCAGGATAATTTCTTCAACCGGACCTTCCTTGAGTTGCAGTTCAAGCTCATCCAGCCCTATATCTGCAGGACCGATACCATCGAGCGGAGACAGGTGCCCCATTAATACAAAGTAGCGCCCTTTAAACTGTGATGTCTGCTCAATAGCTAATACATCGGCAGGAGTTTCGACAATACAGACAACCCCGCTCTCACGTCGTGCGGGGTTAGCACAAATCCGGCACAGAGCTTCCTCGGTTAAGGTTCGGCATTGCTGACAATGACCTACACGGTCAGCGGCCTGCTGCAGGCTAGCGGATAAGGCCATCGCGCCTTGTCGGTCGCGTTCCAGCAAATAAAAGGCCATTCGCTGCGCAGTTTTCTGGCCAACACCCGGTAACCTTTTCAGGTCATCAACGAGCGCGTCAATTGCAGGACTTAAACCCTGTGCCATGTATTACTCCACCCCGTATGCGATTAAAATGGCATTTTAAAACCCGGTGGTAATCCCATACCGCCGGTAACATCACCCATTTTTTCTTTACTGGTTTCTTCAACGCGACGGACCGCATCATTGGTTGCTGCAGCGATTAAGTCTTCCAGCATTTCCTGATCGTCATCCATCAAGCTTGGATCAATTGAGACCCGCTTAACATTATGGTTGCCCAACATAGTTATCTTAACTAACCCTGCGCCCGCTTCACCGGTGACTTCCATGTTAGCGATTTCTTCCTGGGCTTGTTGCATGCGCTCCTGCATTTGCTGCGCCTGCTTCATCATATTACCCATACCACCTTTAAACATTGTAATTTCCTCTTAGTAAACCGCTGTTATTGATGCGTCGTCTATTTCCGCCGCGAAACGTTGTTTAAGCTCCGCAACGGCTTGGTTCTGATGTATCCATTCTACCGCGAGTTGATGCTGATACGCATCAATCCGTTGTTGGATCATTAATGGGGTCGGCACCCGGGGTTCTTCAACCGTAAACTCAAAATTTCCATTGCTGGATAACACCTCAGTCAGTGCATCGCGAACCGTCTGCTCGGTCGCAGCACTCAATAAACTCTGTTGATCAGGCGCGACAACAACTCGCCAATGATTATCAGCAATCTTTTCCAGGTTAGAATTTAACAGTAACTGCCGTGCTAAACCGGTGACTTCGGTCGCGACAATAAGCGCCGCCCATTCATCGAGCTGTTCTGCGCGGCGAATATCCGGCGTCAGCTCGGCGCCGGCTTCAGACATTTTCCCGGGCTTTTCGCGGTTACCCGGGGCTGTTGCAGGAGTTAATTTGGTATCTGGCGAACTGTCGTCTGCTGATGGCTCATTGGTGTTTTTTTTTTCCCCTGCCGGTGCCGGGCTAGTCGATGTGTCGTTGCTCTGCTGCAACAATTGCTCCCGCGTTTTAAGCAAATCATCCAGGCCTGAATTATCTGACGCCTGCGGCGCTGGTTCGGGGTCGGGTTCGGGTTCGGGTTCTGGCTGCGGCTCTGGTTCCGCCGCGGGCTCGATTGCGGGCGCTGGCTTAGTGACAGGCTCTGGTAATGAGGTAGGCTCGGCAGCAAAGTCTGCTGATGGTTCAACATTCAAGCCCTCGGTCGGTCGAAATGCAAGTAATCGCAACAATGCCATTTCTACGCCACTACGGTCGTCAACACTGTACGGAAGCTCTTTTCGCCCTTCCAGTACGATCTGATAATAGAGTTGAACCACCTCTGCCGGAACTTGTTGTAGCAATGTATTAAAGCCGGCGGACTGTTCCTCATGGTTGGCTAATTCAGGCAATTGCTGAACTAACGCCAAGCGGTGTAATAAGGCTTGTAATTCAGTCAGAACGACACTGATATCAGGAAGTAACGCAGTCATTCTTTCTAGCTGCTCGAATGCGCCGTTAGCATCATTTGCGACAATGTGTTGTAACAGTTTCTGCACGTCAGCGACGGGCAAATTACCCAGCATCTGCTGCACACTTTCCAGCTGTACCTGGCCACGCCCCTGCGCTATCGCCTGATCGGTAAGACTCAGCGCATCACGCATGCTGCCCCTCGCTGCACGGGCTAATAACGGTAATGCCCTGGCATCATACGGAACGGTTTCGGCGCTTAACACGTGTTCAAGTTGACCACTGATGAGATCGCTGGTCAGTGCCCTTAAATTAAACTGCAAACAGCGGGAAACGACAGTGATTGGAAGCTTTTGCGGATCGGTAGTGGCCAGTAGGAATTTAACATGCTCCGGCGGCTCTTCCAGCGTCTTTAACAGCGCATTAAAACTATGCCGGGATAACATGTGCACTTCGTCAATCAAATAAACTTTGAAGCGCCCCTGCGTTGGCCGATACTGGACATTATCTAACAGTTCCCGGGTGTCTTCGACTTTGGTGCGCGATGCCGCGTCAATTTCCAGTAAATCGACAAAGCGCCCCTGATCAATTTGCAGGCAACTTTCACATTCACCACAAGGTGTCGAGGTAACGCCCTGTTGGCAGTTCAGTGCTTTGGCCAGAATGCGAGCGATGGTGGTTTTACCGACACCACGGGTTCCGGTAAATAAATACGCGTGATGCAAACGGTCATTTTCGAGGGCATGGCGCAACGGTTCAAGCACATGAGTCTGGCCTACAACTTGGTTGAATTGCGCCGGGCGCCATTTTCGTGCCAGTACCTGATAACTCATGATGTCGAAACCTACCTAGCCATTAAAAACGACACAAGGTATAGCATGCTACCCCTTGTTGCTGCAATTTTTGTTCACCCGGTAATTCATCTAAGGTAACCAAAAACGCTGCTTCCTGGATAGATGCCTGGGTTTGCTCAATTAGCTGCACCGCTGCCGCCACGGTTCCTCCGGTAGCCAGCAAGTCATCAATAATCACCACGTGATCGTTTTTATCCAAGCTATCAGCCCGAATTTGCAGTTCATCGGACCCGTATTCTAACTGGTAACGCTGACTAAGGACTTCGCCCGGCAGTTTGCCCGGTTTGCGAAGTAACGTTAAACCACAGTTCAATGCTTTTGCCAGTGCCGCGCCAAAAATAAAACCACGCGCCTCAATTGCAGCTATTTGGGTAATTTGACTACCGCGATAACGCTCAGCGAAATACTCTATGCTGGCAGCAAATGCATCGCCATCCTGTAGCAAAGGGGTAATATCTCTAAAAGTGATACCCGGTTTCGGGTAGTCAGGTATCGACGCTATGGTCGCTTTAATCTGCTCAACCGTCATCATAACCTAGGCAACCGAACGCTCTATATTGGCAAGAAGAGTTTTCCGCACTTGTTCACCATCCAGCGGCTTACTAAAGCACTGCGTCGCACCAGCCTTTAACGCTTGCGGCTCGACCTCAATCAGATCCTGGGTGGTCATAAAGAATACCGGTGCATCCTTATACACGGGTAAGTCACGCAAGTTTTTCAACAGCGTAAGACCATCCATAAGCGGCATTTTGTGGTCAATCAAAACCATATCAAAGGCGCTGGATTTCGCTTTGCTTAAGCCATCAAGCCCATCCCGGGCAAAGGTTAGATTAAAATTTAGTGGGTTAATTTCAGCTTCTAATTGCTGACGAGTTCGCTCTTTATCCTCGACCACGAGTAGAGAGACGGACATACTAATCTTCACCTTTATTGTTTGCCAATCCTGGCAAGAAAATATTCTGCGACTAGGCAGAAAAGAATTGTATAATTCGCAAAACTAACGGCAGACAACTAACGCCTACAAACAGAATTAAGCCCGCTAGCAGGTACTTAAAACCCGCTGGCTCTTTGTAATTTTCAGCAGCCATAATACATCCCTCTGTTTAAAGTCGGCGCAGATCATACTCCAGAAACCGTAAATTCACAAATATCAGTGACAATAAAAAACCCTGCTCGAAGGCAGGGTTTTTGCGAGTCGTTGTTACTGAATAGACTACAGATCAACACCGCGACGCTCGGCGGTGGATTGAATAAATCCACGCCAACTGCGAGCACTGCGACGTTGACCGTCAAACTCTGCAGCACGGTTTACCGCACGAAGAGCTTCCGGGTACTGTTCACTATAGAAGTAAGCTTCCGCCAGCGACATGTAGACACGGCCTTCATCATCGCCTTCCAGGTAGTCCAGTGCATTACGCAAAGGCCGCACGGCATCAGCGTAGCGCTCTGCTAACATCAACAAGTTACCACGTTTGCGGTAATACTCGCCTTTATCATCAGCATCGTCTGTCGCTTCAGCTGCACGAAGATACCAATCGGTCGCTTCATCGAATTCTTTTGCGCGGTGATAACTATTAGCAACGGTTGCAAAGTTTTTTGCAGTTGCTTCGATATCACCCTCATCGATGTGCTTCGCCATAGTGATCGCTGCACGGTAAGGAATACCTGCATTGTCATAAAGTTGAACCAACATTTTGTATTGGTTTTCTTTATCCAGGTAACCCGCCAAATAAGCAGTTTCCATGGTTGCCAATGATTTATCGAAGTTCTCTTCAATCATGTAGAACTGCGCAAGTTGTGGCCACCATGAAGTGACTTCCGGCAGTAGGTTAATACCTTCTTCCAATACCTCAATTGCTTGTGGATACATCTTACGTTCATAGTAAGACGCCATCAGCAATGTGTAGATATTCTTATCCGCTTCTTCCGCATTATTCAGAGCAGCGCGCGCAAAGGGAACAACCTGAGCGAACTCTTTCTTCTGGTAATACGCATTAGCGACAAAAGTCAGAACCTGTGGATCAAGATCACCGGTGAACTCAAGCCAGCGCGACAAGTAGTTAATCGACATGTCATATTGTTCTTCCTGCAACGCCAACTGACCTACCAGCTTCAATACCGCGGCTTGGTCATTCCAACCCAGAACATCTTGGTCGGCTGAGCTTTTGAGGATATCCAATGCACGTTCGATCTGCTCATCTTGCGCATACAAGGTTCCTAAAAAACGCCCCATGTAAGCGCGGTCATAGGTACCTTGATCAAGATCCGGATACTCTTCTTCAAGAATCGTAATCGCTTCCTGAAGTTGCTCTTGCTCGTATAGCTCAAAAGCATCCATAATCGCACGCCCGGTACTTTGACCTGCAGCTTGGTTTTTACGGCTTTCCTTTTGAGCAGCTACGGTTTCTTTGCTGGGAATGTTTAGTCCCAAATCCTGTGCCGCGACCGATGTGGTCGCAAGCACTGATGCAAAGGCAAGGGCACTAACAAATGTCTTCATTGCTGCTTTCATTTCTTATTGCCCATCCATAGTAAAGTCGAGCTGAACGGTCATACCCGGTTGGGCGATAGCTTTGCCATCGACAACCTTCGGCTTGTACTTCCACCGCAACAACGCGCGGCGAGCCTCTCGGTCAAACACTCGACGAGGTTCAGAGTCAATTACTTCGACGTCAGTTACGCTACCATCAGGTGCAATAGTGAAACGCAGTTGTACCCAGCCTTCCGTGCCGTTGCGGGCAGCAGATGGCGGGTAACGCGGTTCAATACGCACGATTGGCGTTGCGTCACCGTCTTGGTTCAGTAGGTTACCAGGTCCGGATAAACCGGTGTCTGCACCACCTACGTCTACGTCAAAGCCCATGTTCATGTTCATGCCGCCACTATCGCTAGTGTCAGGTTCTGCCTGAGGTGTCTCAGGTGGAGCCTCGGGCGGCGGTGGTGGTGGCGGTGGTGTCCGCTGCCGCTGTTGAACGTCGGACTCAGGAGGCGACGTTACGATCTCAATGACCGGCGTTGGGGGTGGAGCTTCGTTACTCTTCGCCCCTCCGCCGATTAAGTAAGCCATAAAAGCAAACAGAGCAAACGTAACGGCCGCACCTAGTAGTAAAGATACTAAAAAGCGAACCATATTAGTTGTTCTCCGCTGCTATGGATATCTTATCGATACCCGCTTCCTTAACTTGGTCCATAACTTCGACAACACGACCATGCTGAGATTCTTTGTCAGCCTGAATAACGACCAGGTCGGTTGGTTGCTCTGCAAGCATACGTTCTAAGTTTGCTCCAACGCGCTCAACATCCACCTGACGTTTATCCATCCAGACTTCACCGTTATCGCGGATCGCGATAAAGATGTTAGCTGAAGGCTCCTTGGTCGCTTGGTTGGCTTCAGGTTTGTTTACCTGAATACCCGCTTCTTTGACGAAAGAGGTCGTTACGATAAAGAAGATCAACATGATGAAGACGATGTCCAGCATCGGCGTCATATCGATCGCCGCATCTTCCTCTTCGCGAATACGATTACGTGCCATAATTTTACTCTCTTAGTGATGTGGCAGACTGTCGACCAGGCTCTGCTTCGCACGACGCACTTTACTCTCTAAACGTGTCGCGAAAAACATACCGGATAACGCTGCAACCATTCCCGCCATTGTCGGGATTGTTGCCATCGAGATACCCGATGCCATCAAACGGGGGTTACCCGTACCCTGCACTGCCATGATTTCAAATACCGTAATCATACCGGTCACAGTACCCAATAGTCCTACCAGAGGACAAAGTGCAACACAGGTCTTAATCAACAGAATACGTGCATTCAGTTTATCGTTAGCTTCGGAAATCCATGCTTCACGGATTCTATGTGCGTACCATGAGGTGGTATCTTTCCGGGCGTCCCACTTCGCAATAATACTCTTGCGAAGTTTAGGGAATGCGCCAGACAGGAACCAATAACGCTCAATCATCAGTACCCACATTAGAAAGAGTACCGCCATGACGACGTACAGGACGTCGCCACCGGTCGCAATAAAATCCCTGATAGATTCCCAAAGTTCCATCAGGTAAAGCATGGGATTACTCCTTCTCCGAGTGAGCCGCTACGATACCAGCCGCCTGTTCGTCCAGGATGTGAACGATTGACTTGCTGCGGCCTGCCACAAAACTGTGAGCCAAAATCAACGGAATTGCCGCGATAAGACCCATAGCTGTTGTTACCAACGCCATTGAGATATCGCCCGCCATGATTTTCGGGTCACCGGTACCGAATAGAGTGATTGATTGGAAGGTTCCAATCATACCCACTACCGTACCCAATAGACCTAACAACGGTGCAATTGCTGCGAAAATCTTAACGACGTTGATACCGCTTTCGATCTTAGGTGTCTCTTTCAGAATTGCTTCATCAAGTTTCAGCTCTAAGTTCTCTGCGTCGGTATTTTTGTTCGCATGATAAACTTTCAGTACACGACCCAGAGGGTTCTTGTCTGAAGGATTATCAATGTTTTTAAGCTGCGAACGCATCTTGCCGCCAGTTGCTGTCAAAGTAACCAGCTTATAGATGGCAATCAATAGACCGATGATCAATACCACGGTGATGACGTAACCAACAGTGCCACCTTGGTGATAACGCTCTTCCAGGGTCGCTTTTTGCGTCAACAGACCCAGGATTTGGCCACGTGAAGGGTCAAGATAAAGACCTTCATAGCCTTCGCCCGCACCAGTAAACTCGGTGTTTTGACCTACAATATAACCTTCAGGTTGACGACCCAGAGGCTGAACCTGCTCAGTGGTATCATTGTAGGTTAAGTATTCACCATTCTGATCGATAAGGTTAAATACACCAACACGGGTTACTTCTTTAGACTCTGCACCACCATCCAGCTGAAATACTTCGGTGTTGTAGGTCACTATTTTACCCGATTGAATCATCTCGGTAAGCAACGCCATCCAAAGCTCTTCAAGTTCAGGTAATGTAGGAAGTTCTTTAGCTTCAGCTAAGCTTTCCAGAACGTCTTCACGACCAGGGTACTGCGAGCTAACGATAGAGGTTGCGATACGACCGATAGTCTCGGTAGCTGCGCCACGAACCACACCGAACATTTCGCCCAATGTACCTTTCGCGTTTTCTAGCTCTTGTTCTTTGTTAGCAAGGGTAATTTCGTTTTCAGAGAATTGATTCTGTAAACGTTTACCGCGTGCTTCTTCGTCAGCCAATTGCTGTTTAGCTTGGTTTAACAAAGCTTGCTTGTCAGCACGTGCGGCAGTGAATTCAGCTTCACGCTCGGCACTTAATTGACGCGACGATACACGATTTTTTTCTACCAACTGCATCAGCTCTTCCAAGCTTTTTGCGTTGGTATTGTCCTGCGCATTGGCAGCGAGAGTCGTACCTGCAGAAAGGCTGACTGCTGCCGCAATCATTAACGATTTAACTAGTTGTTTCATTCTGCACTCTCCGCTGCGAATACTGGTAGTTTCACAAGATCGAAAGCTGTTTGCTTACGAGACATACGAATCGCTGTCGTCAGAGGGTTAAGGTACTCATCTTCAAGCGCTGTCCACTCGTTGGATTCATTGTTATAAATCCACGCGTTTTTTAGGTCCAATGATTGTGCTAAGAAAGCCACACGACCCATGTGGAAGAAATCAACAGCTACTTCCTGACCGTCGATATTCAGGTTGCCCTGATACGAGATAAGGCCAGAACCGTAGTCAAGCTCGGCTTGGTACGCTTCGATAATCTGACGGAACTTCTCTGAAGTAGAAACGTTTGAGTTACCCATTAAGTCTTCCAGGCGAGCAACGCGGTCTAGACGCTTCTCTTTCTGGATTGGTAGGTCAAGCTCAACAAATTCAGCTAATGCGTCGATCATTTCATACATCAATGGAACAACGCCTTGCTTAGTTTCTTCGATGCCGTCGATCTGACGCTGCAGCGAGTCGATAGTTGCCTGTTGGTCAGCGACCAAACCAGCAACGTGGTCGTTATAGACCTTCAAGTTCTCGTACTCTGCAACAACTGAGCGATACTCGATCAATAAGTCCTGGCTTTGCTCGAACAGCGAGTCAATCTTTTGTTGCGATTGCTCCTGTGCGTTCAGGATCTTTTGTTCTTCGTTCTGTAGCTTAGCTACATCAACTTGCTGAGCAGCAGCGACGCCGGTGCCCGCAAACGCCATCACACCCATCAGGGTTGCAGCGAGTTTGGTTCTCTTGATTACTTTGGTCATAGTTCCCAACCAATTTTAATTAACTTCCGCTTCAACGTCTGAGACGACGCGAAACACCAGTTTATGAGTGACGAAAAGATCAAATCCAACTCTTTGCTTGCCTTAAACAAACAAGCAATAACCCACGAATATTCCCACGATGGCTATACGCTGTCAACCTGGCCGGAGCCAGTGTTCACTGCGTTATAACAGCCGTGGATTGCGCTTTTCGCGTCGTTATTGTTGTATTTAAGAGCAGCTGAAGACAACATCCTGTCATCTTTATTCGGTAACATTCCCGGCACAAAACAGCATAAAAACTGCCCATTTCGGGATACTACCCCTACTCGCATAGTATCACTTTTTGATCCGCGAACAACAGCCTGTTATAAATTTTAACGTATTTTAAACATCTCTGGTTTAAACCTATGCCGAATGTAAAGAACGCTTTGTTTAGTTACCATCGTCATATAGTATAATTCACCACAGTTCGCGCACTAATCACGTAAGGAAAGAGGGTTTGCAACAACTCGACAACATTGTCGCCAGGCTTGAGCAACAAGCGCAGCAATTTGATGCTGAAAACCGCAAAAGGCAACGTAAATTGCGCGAGCAATGGTTTTCGCAGTCGCTGTTTCATAGTCGTTCTAACCTGGCTGTCGACTATGTACAGGAGCTAAAACAACTCATTGCCAAGCTGAGTGATGCAAACCGACCCGAGGTGCGAAACTTTTTAGCTGAACAGGTTAGTCAGCAACTTATGGCGTTGACCACAGCCCTGAATGGGTCTTCACTACCCGTCGAGAAAAAAGATAAACGTCTGGTTCAGCAGTCACGTTTAGCCCAGATGCATCAGCAGTTAACTACCTATCGCGGCTATGAACAGCGCTTACTAATAAATATCGAAAACTGTCGGCGCCAGCATGACAGTATCGGCGCACAACAACAGGAAAAACGACTGAATCGCTGTCAGCAGGCATTAGCTGCGCTGGAAGCTTCTATTCAACAACTCGAAGAAGGCCGCTAGTTTGGTTCCGTTTGTATATCACCCGCGTTACAGTCGATTAGAGTTACCCCCACGCCACCGCTACCCTATCCAGAAATATGCCTTACTTAAGCAGTGGGCCGATGAGCACGGGGCCAAACCAGAACAATGGGTACAGCCAACACCGTTGCACTGGAGTGAAGTAAAGCGTGTGCATTGCCCCGACTATATTACCGCTTTAGTTAATAACAGAATCGACAGAAAACAATGGCGGCGGGTCGGCTTCCCCTGGTCTGAGCAACTGTTGTTACGCACTCTGACATCTGCCGCAGGAACCCGGGATACTGCCATGTTGGCAATGCAATATGGTTGCGCAATTCATTTTTCCGGCGGTTATCACCACGCGCACTATGACTGGGGAAGCGGCTTTTGTTTACTCAATGACCTGGCGATTGCAGCAAAATCGGTGATTGATGCTTGTCCACAAAGCAAAGTGCTTATTTTTGATACTGACGTGCATCAGGGCGATGGCACCGCAACACTCTTTGCTGACGAACCTCGCGTGGTAACTTGCTCATTGCACGGCGAAAAGAATTTTCCTTTTACTAAGTCGGAATCTGACCTTGATATTGAATTACCCAAAGGCACCACCGACGACGACTATCTGGCGGTAGTCGATGCAACGCTTGAGCAACTAATCGTCAGCCATCAACCTGATCTTATTTTGTACGACGCAGGCGTCGACATCTACCGACAAGATGAACTGGGTCACTTGTCGATTAGCTTAAATGGAATTTTTAACCGCGACTACAGGGTCTTGAGTACCGCCAGAAAACACAACATCAGCTGCGCGGCAGTTATCGGCGGCGGCTACCAGCGTAATTTGGCGCGTTTAATCAAGGCGCATGCGCAACTATTGCGGGCGGCCTATCACGTTTGGAAGTAGTTATTTAAACGAATAAAGATGGGTGGCGACTCCACCAGCCACACCCCGGCACCCACATCCCTGACTACGGCTGCTCCCTTCCGGGCCTGACCGGGTTCGCCAGTTAGTGTTGCGAGGGGACCCGCAGAGTCACCATAACGCTTACGAATAAGCCCGTGCATTATGGCGTAGTCACGGGCTTGATACAAGCTCTGTCTCAGCTAGAACGGATTAACTGATTACTTTTTCTGCAGCTTTGCTGCTATTGCCTGTTTCGCTTCATCTGAACTTAAGGCTTTAGCAAAATACCCGGCTTCGTGGCTTATCCGATCAGCAACTGATTGCTGCGGCGATTTAATCAATTGCTTGCTAATCCGAAGTGCCTGACGCGACTGTGAGGTTAACTTAGCAATGACGTTGTCGACGTGTTGATCGAGCTCGTCTGCGGCCACGACCGCGTTAACAAAGCCAAACTGTTGTGCTTGTCGGGCACTAAAGTTATCGCCGAGCAAGAGCAATTCAGAGGCCCGTTGATGACCGCACAAACGCGGTAATAACAGACTTGAGCCCGCTTCCGGTAACAGACCAAGTTTTACAAAAGGAAGTGCAAAGGTGGCGTTTTCACTGGCGTAGACTAAGTCGCAGTGCAGTAATAGTGTAGTCCCAATACCTATTGCTAAGCCGTTAACCTTTGCCACGATCGGCACAGTGACACGGTTGATGGTATGCAGAAATTTAAATGGTGGCGCGCTTTCGTCCAGGTTTTCGATGGCAAGGAAGTCGTTTAAGTCGTTACCGGACGAGAAACTGTCACCTGCTCCTTCAAAAATCACGACAGATACCGACGCATCATTGTCAGCTGCGATTAACGCCTGTTCGCACGCCGTATACATTGCCTGGGTAAAGGCATTTTTCTTTTCCGGTCTGTTCAATTTTATCCGGACAACGCCGTCCGCGTGGCTTACTTCTACCTGTGGAGTATCCATGTAAAAAACCTCGTACTTAACTGGTTGTACCTGTTAAGCACGAGCCTATCAGCTTTTTACTTATTGTTCACGCTTTTGCCAGGCTGCTGCCGTTTTTTCGTGCAGCGGAACAATCATTTCCAACGCAGACAAATCGCTGGGCTCCAGCTGCATTTGATTATTCTGTTTTGCTGTGACGCGCTCGCCCCATTGGATCAAACCAGCACCACAGGTAAGCCCGCCGCCAAATACCGCCGACATAATCTTGTCGCCGGGTTTAATAACGCCGGAGTCTGCAGCCTCTGCAAAGGCAATCGGCAAAGTAGCCGACGAAGTATTGCCGTATTTTTGAATATTAATGACCGTCTTTTCGCTGGGCACTTTACAAAGTTTGGCCAGATAATCGATTAGCCGTTTATTTGCCTGATGAGGAATCAGCGAGTCAATGTCGTCAGTCGTTAAGCCGGTTTGCGCAAATACATTTTCAACCGCCGCATTCATACCTTTTACTGCGCGCTTGAATATTTCCTGACCGATAAAGTCAAATTGCATGATGCCGTCAAAACCAAAGCGATCAAAGCTTAAACCAAAGTCCAGACTCAATACATCGCGCGCATCGGCATCACAACTAATATGGCTGGCTAATAGACCGCTTTCCTGGTCAGAAGCCTCTAATACCATTGCCCCCGCACCGTCACCAAATAGCACCGCACTCTCGCGTTTAGTCCAGTCCAGAATACGCGTTAACCGTTCTGCACCAATAAGTAATACGCGCTGATGAGCCCCGGTACGAATAGCCTGGGTCGCCATATGCATGGCATATAGAAAGCTACTGCAGGCGGCATTCAAATCAAACGCGGCGGCATTTTTCGCGCCAAGATCACGCTGCACTGCTGACGCGACATTAGGAATAATTTCGTCAGGGGTACAGGTACCAACAATAATCAGGTCAATTGACTCCGGCTCCAGATCGGCTGCCGCTAACGCGTTTTTAGCCGCTACGGTGGCAAGCTTAGAGGTACCAACATGACTTACCCGGCGTTCAGAAATTCCCGTTCGCGAGACAATCCATTCATCGGAGGTCTCTAAAAACGTCGCTAAATCATCGTTGGTCATAACCGCGGGAGGGAGACATTTGCCCCAACCGGTAATTTCTGCGTATTTATTCACAATGAACCCTTTTACCTCTGGCTGCTGCGACCTCAGTCACCGCACAGCTTTTAAACACGGCGTAAAAAACCTGCTAAAGCGTTTTAGCAGAAGCCCTTTTTACCGTATCATAGCACGAATGTTAGTCTGTTGAATGCTCGTCTTAAAGGTAACGCCAATGATCGGATCTGTAAAAGCCCGTTTATCTAACGCCTTGCTCATTGCGCTAACCAGCTTACTGCTCAGCGCATGTGCCAGTGCACCACAGCCGTTAATTATTAATCTAAACCCGGTAACCAATAAGCTGTCGCAATCCGTGCAACAAATCACGGTTAACGACCAGCGTTCACACAGCTATTTATATCGCCAGTTAAAAAGTGAAGACAAAGCACGGTTCACGGCTCCCTCCGTGCCGCTAAAAGCTACCATTGAGGGAGCTCTTCAGACGCTGGTAAAACCAACCACTAATGGCAACTTACAATGGATTATCACTATTGAAGAAGCAATGGTTGAAGGCACCAGCAGCGCATTGAAGTATCAGCTGAAACATGAAATTGAGTTGCGTGTTACGGCAATTAATAATAACCGACGTTACAGCAATGTGTATCGTGGTCGGGCAGAGTCCAGCGCCATAGGACGTGCCGATGAAGCGGTTATCGAGCGCGAATTCTCTGCATTACTGGCGAGGGTTCTGACTGACATCAGTAACGACCCTAAATTGCGCATCAGAGATAACGAATAGAAACCAAGAAGAAAAAAATCATAGGGAGAATAACATGGTGATGACGAGGTTCTCGACAGTTAAAAGTTTCCTTGCGTTGGTCCTGCTAACGGCAAGTATTGTCGCTCCGGCAGCGGCTCAGGTACAACCTGATAACCCATTCCCGCGTGTTGTTTTTGTCACCAGCGCCGGTGATATTACCGTAGAGCTTAACCGCGAAGCAGCGCCGTTAACCGTCGAGAATTTTTTCCGCTACGTTAAAAAAGCCCAGTACAACGGTACTATCTTTCATCGCCTGGTGCCTGATTTTGTCTTGCAGGGAGGTGGTTATGATGCTGACTTCCAGGCTAAGCCAACCTTCGAAACCATCGTAAACGAATCCGGCAATGGCTTGCTTAATACCTATGGCACCATTGCTATGGCCCGTGAACGAAAACCGCATACGGCGACGCGTCAGTTTTTCTTTAATCTGAATGAAAACACCTCACTCGACCCGGACAGTGGCGATTGGGGCTATACCGTTTTCGGGCGCGTTGTTGACGGCTTAGATGTATTAGAGCAGCTGGCTAAAATCGAATCTCTTCCCTACGACAAAGAGACCGGTTGGCGTGATGTCCCCGCTGAGCCGCCGGTATTAAAACGCATTGAAGTAGTGCCGGCAAACTGATGGCAGCTTCGGCGTCCTTCGGTCAGGATTTGCGGGTATATTTACAGCCCCGGGTGCTGGTCATTTTTATGCTCGGCATTGCCAGTGGTTTTCCCTGGGTGATGATTGGCTCAGCGCTGTCCGCGTGGCTGCAGGAAGCCGGCATGACACGCTCAGTCATTGGCTACTTTGGTGCCGTTTTTAGCGCATACTCGATTAATTTTTTGTGGTCGCCGTTAGTCGACTCCTTAAAAATTCCCTTATTGGCTCGTTGGTTAGGGCAGCGCCGCAGTTGGATCTTACTGTGTCAATTAGTCATTGTCGCCGCCTGCTTTGCGCTTTCCGGACTGGATGTTACCGATAACGTACACCTGGTTGGCCTGTTAGCAATGGCTATCGCCATTAGTTCTGCAACTCAGGACATTGCCATCGATGCCTACCGCATTGAATCATTCGCAGTAACCGAAGGCCGTTTGCAAAGCGCCGGTGCTGCTATGGCTACCGCCGGTTGGTGGACCGGCTACGCCGGCTTGGGGGCGATACCCTTCTTTATTGTCGATAGTACCGAAGTATTATGGCAGCATGCCTACGCCGTGTTGGCAGGTATCATGCTGGTCATTGGCATCATGGTGTTAGTGGTGCGCAAGACAACATACCATCAACAAGACAGTCTCGGCGACAAAGCCCGGACCAACTGGCTGGAACGGCTGCAGCATATCGTGATCGCGCCTATTCGCGAGTTTTTTATGCGGAGCGGCATTAAGTTTGCAGTTTCTGTGCTGCTGTTCATCTTTTTATTTAAAATCGGCGAAGCCTTTTTGGGCCGTATGTCGATTGTTTTTTATAAAGAAATCGGTTTTAGCAACGAGCAAATTGGCACTTACTCAAAGCTGGTTACCTGGTGGGTGACTATCGTGTTTGCTTTATTGGGAAGCGCCGTTAACCTGCGCATGGGCATAGTTAAAGGCTTATTCCTGGGTGGATTAGCCATGTCTGCGTCCAACCTGATGTTTTCCTGGATTGCTTTTGCCGGACCTAGCGAATCGCTGTTTTTGAGTGCGGTAATTATTGACGGCTTTACCAGCGCCTGGTCAACAGTCGCCTTTGTCGCCTTTATCAGCCTACTTTGTAATCGCACTTTCACTGCCTCACAATATGCGCTGATGGCATCCTTGGGAACCTTAGGCAGAACATTGTTATCCACATACAGTGGCGCGGTTGTCGATGCACTGGATGGTAACTGGGCGTTATTCTTCTTCTTAACCGCAATTATGGTGTTACCCAGCCTGGCATTTTTGTGGCATATCCGCCATACCCTGACTCACTTAGAGAGCTTGCGCGATGAACGCTGAAACAAGCTCAAAGTTGAATTGGCTGGTGACAGGTCCCGGGGCAATCAGTGGTTTGATCGGGGCAGGCCTGCTTGAACAGCAACAGTCAGTGCATTGGTTGACACGAACAGCAGCGCAGCACACTTGCATCGATTGGTCGTTGACTAAAGGAAGCAGCTGCCGGCATTACCAAACTCCGGTTTTTTCGGCCGGGCAACGCATCGATGCGGTTATACTGGCAGTTAAATCTTATGACCTCAGCAATGCATTGCAGCGCCTCGACCAGCTCAACATTGATGCTAATTGCCCGGTAATTATAAGCCACAATGGCATGTCAGATATTGCCAGCAAGCGTCCGCTGTTTGCGCTATTGACCACACAGGCCGCAAGCCGCGATGGTTACGCGATAACAAAAAACGGCGATGGCGAGAGTTGGTTGGCTCAGTCTGCGGTTAATCAGCAACAATTATTACCCGACACAATTCAGCAGCTGCTCAAAACTGCATTTGCCCCCTTATCTGTGGTTGAAGACATTCAGCGACGCCAGTGGCAGAAGCTACTAATTAACTGTGTTATCAATCCATTAACGGCAATATACCGGGTTAATAACGGCGCGCTGGCGGAATCACGCTTCCGGGCTGAGAAAGATGCTTTAATTGAGGAGTTTATAGCAGTAGCTGCCGCTGAGGGTCAGGACATTGATTTTGATTCGGCCCAACAGAGGGTGGATGCGGTGATTAACGCCACCGCCAAAAATCGCTCATCCATGCTGGTGGACGTTGACAATCAACGTCCTACCGAAATTTACGCCATGAACGGCTTTATCGTAGAAAAAGCAGGCCAGCATGGATTAAGTGTTCCCTTGCACAAGAAGGTGACTTGCGCCTTAGGCGCAAGTTACTTGTCTTCGATAAAGTCGACAACCTCAAGACCAAAACCTGACAACGCCGAATAGCGTTTAGGTGAGCTCATCAAGTGCATTTGGTGAATACCCAGGTCGGCAAGGATTTGCGAACCCAGTCCTACGTTGCGCGACGCATTAGAAGCTGACGCTGTCGGTTGATGCTCGCCGTGGTCCTGCGCTTCGAACTCTTTTACCTGTGCGATGATATCATCAGCGCTTTGCTGACGACCAATAATCACCAGCACGCCATCGTTTTCTGCCAGGTATTTCATCGCTTTGTAAATTGGCCAGCTGCGTTTTGCGGCACGCTCGGTTAGCAAGGTATCATGAAAGGTGTCCTGCAAATGCACTCGCACATTGGTCGGCTTGTCTGCGTCAATGTCGCCATGCACCAAAGCATGGTGAACCTGTTGATCAATCGAGTCCTGATAAGTTACCAGGGTAAACTCACCGGCACTGGTCGGTAACCGACATTCAGCAACCCGGGTTACGGTTTTTTCTTTCATCGAGCGATACTCGATCAAATCTGCGATGGTGCCGATTTTAATATCATGCTCTGTGGCGAACTTTTCTAAATCCGGGCGACGCGCCATGGTGCCGTCTTCGTTGAGTACTTCAACGATAACCGAGGCCGGCTCAAAGCCTGCCAGCCTGGCCAGGTCACAACCCGCTTCGGTGTGACCGGCGCGGTTCAATACCCCACCCTGCTTGGCTTTTAGCGGAAAAATGTGACCCGGCATCACCAGATCTTCAGGTTTCGCATCTTTGGCCACCGCATCTTTAACCGTTTTAGCCCGATCGGCCGCTGAAATTCCGGTGGTCACGCCTTCCGCAGCTTCGATAGAAACCGTAAAGTTAGTCGCATAAGGTGCGTTATTTTTGTCGACCATAAGTGGCAGGTTCAGTTGTTTACAACGCTCTTCCGTTAACGTCAGGCAAATCAAACCGCGGCCGTAGCGTGCCATAAAATTAACCGCTTCGGGTGTAACACAGTCCGCTGCGATAATTAAATCACCTTCATTTTCACGGTCTTCGTCATCCATCAGGATAACCATTTTGCCCTGACGAATATCTTCAATAATTTCTTCTGTGGTATGCAGTGACATAGTTACCCTTATTTTTGTTCCTGTTTTGGCGTCGCAATAATACGATTATCGCTGCCAATAGTGCGCCGATCTGTGATGATAAATTGCGGCGCTTGAGACAGTTCTGTAAATTCCCCGAGCTCCAAAGCAGCCCTGGCAGTCGGGCCTAATAGCTGCGTGGATTGATATAAAAATAGTTGCTGCACCAGCTGTTGTTGCAACAACGCACCGGCCAGGCTCGCACCACATTCAGTCCAGACTAAATTAACCTCGCGCAGCGCCAGCTCCAGCATGGCATCATGTAAATCTATTTTATTATCAGCGGTCTTTTTAACGATGACCTGGTGACAATGCGGGTGGCGGCTGGCATTAGCCTCAGTATGGCGTATTAACCATACCGGTGCCTCCGAGGCAAATAATTGCAAATCGTCATGAATACGATTCTGGCCGTCAATGACTACCCGAATCGGCTGTTTTAGCGGCGTCGGCAGCTCTCTCGTCGCCGGCCACTGTTCTGCCCGCACCGTTAACCTTGGATTATCTGCCAGTACCGTATCAGCACCGGTCAAAATTGCATCGGCCTGGGCACGCCAAAATTGTACATCTGAGCGCGCGGCCGCTGAGGTAATCCACTGACTTTTGCCATTGGCTAATGCGGTTCTGGCATCTAACGACGTTGCCATTTTTAATCGTAACAGCGGCAATTGGGTCGTCATGCGGTGAATAAAACCCGGATTTAAGGCTTTAGCGGCGTCCTCTAACACACCAACCTGCACTTCAATGCCGGCCTTCCGCAAATTGGCAATACCTGTTCCCGCAACCTGCGGGTTAGGATCCTGCATCGCCACCACCACACGCTTAACCTGAGCATCAATCAATGCATTAACGCACGGTGGGGTGCGGCCAAAGTGACTGCAGGGTTCAAGGGTGACATAAGCGGTAGCACCTTTCGCCTCGACGCCGGCCGCAGTGATGGCATTCACCTCGGCATGAGCTTGCCCGGCTTTTTGGTGCCAGCCTTCGCCGACAATACGGTTATTTTGCGTTAATACACAACCGACTGCTGGATTTGGCGACGTGGTCAGGATGCCGCGACGTCCGAGTTCCAGCGCCCGATGCATCATCTGGTGGTCAAGCTGACTTTGCTCGCTAATCATTAAGGCGCGCTATCTCCTCGCCAAACTCGCGAATATCCTCAAACGAGCGATAGACAGAAGCAAAGCGAACATAAGCCACTTTATCAATTTGCTTAAGGTTATCCATTACCTGATTACCAATGAAGTCGCTACTGATTTCGCGTTCACCGGTAGCACGTATGGCTGACTTAATTTTATTAATCGCCTGTTCCATCAGTTCCAGGCTTACCGGACGTTTTTCCAGTGCCCTTAGCAAGCCGTTGCGAAGTTTATCTTCGTTAAAAGGTTCCCGGCTGCCGTCAGATTTGATCACGCGCGGCATAATCAACTCAGCTGTTTCGAACGTAGTAAAACGCTCCTTGCAGTGATTACACTCGCGCCGCCGGCGCACCGATGCTCCATCCGCGACCAGTCGCGAATCAATCACTTTTGTGTCTTGGGTGCCGCAAAATGGACAGTGCATCGGTGTTCTCCGTTTAGCTTGCCGCGTTATTTATAAACCGGAAAATTTGCACACAGCGCTTTAACCTGCTCACGCACTGCGTTGATCGTGTCTTCGTTGTTAATATCGTCTAAGACATCACAAATCCAGTTTGCCACCTGTTTTGCCTCAGCATCTTTAAAACCGCGACGGGTAATGGCCGGTGTTCCCAGACGTAACCCTGAGGTCACAAACGGCGACCGCGGGTCATTAGGCACAGCATTTTTATTGACCGTGATAAACGCACGACCTAAGGCCGCATCAGCATCTTTACCGGTGATATCCTTATCGATCAAATCGACCAGGAACAGATGATTCTGAGTACCGTTTGAAACAATTTTATAACCACGCTGCTGCAGTGTTTCGACCATCACGTTGGCATTTTTCAGCACCTGCTCTTGATAGCTCTTAAACTCAGGCTGCAAGGCTTCTTTGAATGCGACCGCTTTAGCCGCAATCACGTGCATCAGTGGACCACCCTGATTGCCCGGGAATACCGCACTGTTCAATTTCTTGTGCAGTTTTTCGTCGTCTTTACCCGACAAAATCAGGCCGCTACGCGGTCCGGCTAACGTTTTGTGTGTGGTGGTGGTGACCACGTCTGCGAATGGTATTGGGCTAGGATAAACACCTGCGGCAACCAAACCGGCAACGTGTGCCATATCAACCAATAAATAGGCGCCGACTGCATCAGCAATTTCGCGAAAACGCTGCCAGTCGACAATACCGGAATAGGCTGAAAAACCTGCAACAATAACTTTAGGCTGGTGTTCTTTAGCTAAACGCTCAACTTCTTCGTAATCAATTTCGCCAGTCTCTTCGGAAAGACCATAAGCCACCGCGTTATAGAGTTTGCCCGAGAAGTTAACACTTGAACCGTGAGTTAAGTGGCCACCATGCGCCAGGCTCATACCCAGAAAAGTATCACCGGCTTCCATCAACGCCATAAACGCAGCCGTGTTGGCTTGTGAACCCGAGTGCGGTTGTACGTTAGCGTACTTGGCGCCGAATAGCTCTTTGGCGCGCTCAATCGCCAGGTCCTCTACGATATCAACGTATTCACAGCCACCATAGTAGCGTTTATGCGGATAACCCTCGGCATACTTATTCGTTAACTGCGAGCCTTGAGCTTCCATCACACGCTGGCTGGTGTAGTTTTCTGATGCGATCAGTTCAATGTGTTGCTCCTGACGCTCGACTTCTTTGCTCATAGCGTCCCAAAGTTCAGCATCAAATTCAGCGATATTGTGTTGCGATTTTTGCATTACAGCTCCCACTTAACGGTTTGCGATGGCTAACTTCCATCATGACTGCGAATCTTAACGACTCAATAGTGCCGCCATTTTAACCTAAAACGACAACTAATGCCTAGTTAGACTCATCAAACAAATTTGGGCATTTACCCCATTTGGCATTAAACTAGGGACAACTTTTTACAGCAATGCAAGGATTGTTCGTCGCATGGCGCAATACATTTATTCTATGTCGCGGGTGAGCAAGGTTGTTCCCCCCAAAAAGACGATTCTAAAAGATATTTCATTATCATTTTTCCCGGGCGCTAAAATCGGCGTACTCGGTTTAAACGGTGCTGGTAAATCAACGCTACTGCGCATTATGGCCGGCGTTGATCAGGACTTTGAGGGCGAAGCGCGCCCGCTAGCCGGTATTAAAATTGGCTATCTGCCGCAAGAGCCGCAGCTGGACGAAGAAAAAACCGTAAAAGCAACGGTTGAAGAAGCCGTTGCCGATGTTAAAGAGGCGCTAACCCGGCTGGATGAGATTTACGCTGCCTATGCGGATGAAAACGCTGACTTTGACGCACTATCAAAAGAACAAGGCGAGTTAGAGGCATTATTGCAGGCGAAAGACGGCCACAATATTGATAACATTCTGGAGCGTGCAGCGGATGCCCTGCGGTTACCACAATGGGATGCTAAAATTGGCAACTTATCCGGTGGTGAACGTCGCCGCGTAGCCATTTGCCGCCTGCTGCTGTCCAAACCTGACATGTTGTTGCTGGACGAACCAACTAACCACTTAGATGCTGAATCTGTAGCCTGGCTGGAGCGCTTCCTGCACGATTACAACGGTACCGTGGTAGCCATTACCCACGACCGTTATTTCCTCGACAATGTTGCCGGCTGGATCCTGGAGCTGGACCGTGGTTATGGCATCCCCTGGGAAGGCAACTACTCCAGCTGGCTGGAGCAAAAAGAGAAACGCCTGGAACAGGAAGAGCGCCAGGAAAAAGCGCGCCAACGCACCATCAAACAAGAGCTGGAGTGGGTACGCACTAACCCGAAAGGCCGCCAGGCTAAAAGCAAGGCACGTCTTAACCGCTTTGAAGAATTGCAAAGCGGTGATTACCAAAAACGTAACGAAACTAACGAACTGTTCATTCCGCCCGGTCCACGCTTGGGTGATAAAGTTATCGACGTTAACGGTATTAGCAAAGCCTACGAAAACCGTCAGCTTATCGACAACCTGAGCTTTAGCGTACCGAAAGGCGCTATCGTCGGTATCATTGGTCCAAACGGTGCCGGTAAATCAACCTTATTCCGCATGATCAGTGGTCAGGAACAACCGGATAGCGGCTCCATCGAGATAGGTGAAACCGTTGAATTAGCCAGCGTTGATCAGTTCCGCGATGACATGGATGACAGCAAAACGGTATTCCAGGAAATCACCGACGGTAACGATATCCTTAAAATTGGTAACTTTGAAGTTAATGGCCGCGCCTACGTTGGTCGCTTTAACTTCCGCGGTACCGACCAGCAAAAACGTATTGGTGAGTTGTCGGGTGGTGAGCGCAACCGCGTCCACTTGGCTAAGTTATTGCGAGCGGGTGGCAACGTGCTGTTGCTGGATGAGCCCACCAACGACCTCGATGTCGAAACCTTACGCGCGCTGGAAGAAGCGATTCTGGAATTCCCGGGTTCAGTCATGGTCATCTCGCACGACCGTTGGTTCCTTGACCGTATCGCAACCCATATTCTGGATTACCGTGACGAAGGCGAAGTGGTCTTCTACGAAGGTAACTACAGTGACTATGAAGCCTACATGAAAGATAAGTTCGGTGAGCAGGCAATGGAGCCACACCGCATTAAATATAAGCCGATTGGTTAATTAAGCGCTATTCACAGCGGCTGTGGCAACCAGGCCACGCCGCTGTCTTCACAAAACCACTGTGCTTTTATGCCAAACACCTGCGCTAAATTAGCATCTGATAACACCTTAGCCGGCCCGCCAACGTCAATCAATTTGCCTTCGTTTAATAACACCAACTGATCACAAAAACGTGCCGCTAGTGGCAAATCATGCAGACAGCAAAGTACCAACTGGCCCTGGCCGCTGCGTTGTTGCAGTAATTGCATAGTATGTAGCTGATGATTAATATCCAGCGCACTGGTCGGCTCATCGCACAGTAACAATTTCGGTTGTCCGACTAACGCCCGAGCCAGCAGTGCGCGTTGCTGCTCACCACCCGATAAAGTAGATAATGCACGCGCTGACAAGTCGACTAAATCACATTCAGTGACGACCTGGTCAATCCTAAGCTGTTGCTCGCTGCTGCTCAGCCGGTGCTGCAATAAACCAATTTTTATCAATTCAATAACGCTGACATCCCATTGCGGCTGCTCCCGTTGCGGTAAGTAAGCCATAACTTCAGCTTTTTGTCGGGCAGACATTTGCTGCATCGACTGCTGGTCGATAGCAACGTGACCCGTGGCAGGCGTTAACAGCCCGGCAATAGTTTTTAGCAAACTACTCTTGCCGGCTCCATTTGCACCGATAACACCAACTAACTGTCCGCTGTGCAGGGTTAGATTGATACTCTGCAGCCGCGGTGCCGACAAGCCCTCTACACGAATATCGGAAAGTTCGAGTAACGCCATATCAAATGACCTGCTGTCGATATTGACGCATCAATAGCGCAATCAGCAGCGGCGCCCCCACTAATGCAGCGACTATACCGACGGGCAGTTCGCGCGGCCCACTGATCAAGCGCGTGATAATATCCATACTCAATAGCAACAAGGCACCGGCAGGCGCACTTAACCACAGCACTCGCTGTGGGTGCTGCTCACCCAACAAACGAATACAATGGGGCGCCAGCAAACCGATAAAACCGATAATACCGGCACTGACCACGCTACCGGCCACCAATACCGCCACAGCCAGTAAAATCATATTGCGCTGGCTGACCAGCTTAAAACCCAGCGTTGCAACCGTCTGCTCGGATAAGGTTAAGGCGGTCAATAAATGGCGGGCACTGGCAAGTAGCGCCACACCAAGCACCAGGCAAGGGAGCAATAACAATAAATGTGACCAACTGCGGTTCGCGAGTGTACCCAGGGTCCACAAACTCCATTCCTGAAACGCGAATGGATTGGGTGCCAGATACAGAATAAGCCCCATCAGCGCGGCAGCCAGTGATGACACCGCTACGCCGGCCAAAATAACCCGGTAAACATCGTGTTGTCGCCACGCCAACAACAAAATCACCAGCAACCCGAGTAAGCCGCCGGCAAGCGCCACCAGCGGTAATAAAAAAGAGGACATTCCCAGCATACCAAAATATAAAACTGCAACCGTGGTCAGCGCTGACATTGACGAAACACCAATGAGCCCCGGCTCTGCCAGTGGGTTACGCAGTAGCAGCTGTAACGTCGCTCCGGCAAGCCCCAGTGCCATGCCATTGCCGATAACAAGAAGCCAACGAGGCAGTCGAATATCCAACAGTATGGTTTTCTGTAACTGACTTAACTCGGTAATTTGCAGCGTTACCGGCCCTTGGCTAAGGTGCCAGACACTCAATAAAATAAAGCTGAACGCTAGGATCAGCCAACGGCTGTCAGGTAGTCGGGTCATGGCTAACTCGTTGTTGTTGAACTTGTTCCAAAGCATCCAGATATAGCCCTATGTTAACTACGGGGCATGCCGCTTTATCACTATCGATGACGGTAACGCGTTGTTGTTGCAGCCACTGCTTAAGCAGCGGGTGGTGGCGCCAGTTATTGGCCAGGGCAAAGCTATTTTCGCTAAACCCCTCTAAAATCACAGTATCCGGTTGCCATTGCAACAATTGCTCCAGCTGCAGGGCAACAAGCCCACTCCCTTCGGCTGCACTCAGATTCTGCCAGCCGGCCTGATTAATTAATGTATCTGCCCAGCTGCCCTCACCCCAGCTCCACTGATTCGGCATAACAAAAACCACCTGTTGTTGCTGACTCTTCAGGCCTGCCAGCTGAACCCGTGTTTTAGCTGCGTGTTGACTGACCTGTTCTTCCAGCCCCAGCTCAATCAGCTGTTGCCGCCAGCGCTTATAATCAGCCCAACTCTGCGGTTGAGCTAAGCGCGTGACTTGCGTGTATTCGCGCAACTGCTTAAGCAGGCGGGGATCAGTAAATGCGGTGGCGATAACCCGCGAGGGCTGCAGCGCTAATATAGACTCCAGCGTGCCGTTGTGAGCAGTAACGTGGGCTGCTGTTGTTTTTAGCAGCGGCTCGGCAGCGCTCAGGTAAGTAATCCCAACCAGTTGTTGCGGCGCCCATCGCAACAGCAACTGATCAACACATTGATTGAGCGATACCCAGCGCTGTTGCTGCGCTATGCTGGTGTCGGTTGTAACAACCAACACCAGCGCCAGCAACCAGTATTGTTTAAATCGCATCCAGCGCTTCTTGTAAGTTTTTAACACCGACGACAGTCATGCCGTCAGGCGCATTTTTCGGTTTATTTGCCAGTGGTACAATCGCCTTTTTAAAACCATGTTTAGCCGCTTCATTCAGCCGCTCCAGGCCGTTGGGTACGGGCCGTATTTCGCCCGCCAGGCCCACTTCGCCAAACACAATTAGCTCGCGCGGCAGCGGTTCACCTTTAAAACTTGACACAATGGCCAACAGTAACGCCATATCAGCTGAGGTTTCCGTTACTTTTACGCCACCGACAACGTTCACAAACACGTCTTGATCAGAAATTTGCAAGCCGCCGTGACGATGCAATACCGCTAACAACAGCGCTAACCGCGTTGCTTCCAAACCTACTGCAACCCGGCGCGGATTGGCCAATGCCGAATAATCGACCAAGGCCTGGATTTCTACCAGTAGTGGCCGCGTGCCTTCCCATACCACCATAACCACTGAACCATTGCCCTGTTCTTCGCCACGTTGCAGGAAAATAGCTGAGGGGTTGGATACCTCTTTAAGGCCGCTGCCGGTCATTGCAAAAACACCCAGTTCGTTAACCGCGCCAAAGCGATTTTTGGTGCCCCGCAAGGTGCGGTAACGTGAGTCTGACGAGCCATCAAGAATAACCGAACAGTCGATGCAATGCTCCAGCACCTTAGGCCCGGCCAGACTGCCGTCTTTGGTAACATGACCCACCATAATAATGGCAACGCCATTTTGTTTCGCGTAACGCGTCAAAAACGCGGCTGTTTCGCGCACTTGCGAGACACTGCCGGGGGCTGACGTGACATCCGACAGATGCATGACCTGTATCGAGTCAATCACCATCACTTCCGGCTTTTCCTGGTCCGCTAACTGGCAAATGGTTTCGACCGAGGTTTCGGCCAGCATGCGCAGCTTATCCATCGGCAACGACAGCCGCTGAGCGCGCATCGCGACCTGTTGCAACGACTCTTCGCCAGTAACATATAGGGTGCGTTTACCTTCGGCCAGGCGGCACAAGGTTTGAAGTAACAGCGTACTCTTACCAGCGCCGGGCGAGCCACCGATTAAAATAGCAGACCCCGGCACCACGCCGCCGCCCAGTACCCGATCAAATTCTTTAAAGGTGGTGCTAAAACGCGGTACTTCTTGCAGTGACACTTCGTTAAGGGTTTGCACACGCGCCTGTGTGGCGCCGGCAAAGCCGCTACGCTCGGCCACCCGCGGATGCGTTTTAGGATTACTCAGGCGTACTTCAGTCAGACTGTTCCAGGCTTTACACTCTGTGCATTGCCCCAGCCAACGCGGAAAGTCTGCACCACAGTCATTACATACATACGCCGTTTTTGTTTTTGCCATTACCCGCCAACTCGTTCTATGATGCTAAATAAAGTCATCTATTATAAGAATAAAATACCATAATGCCGAATGCCCATTTTGAGCAACTCATCGAACAATTAAAACCTGTTGTGAATGAGCCCGACTTCGATAAGATTTTTCGTGCCTTAACCGAGGGCGAAGATGGGCCTACTCGTTTTCAGTTAAAAATGGAGCTGCGCCGGTTAGCTTCGCCCTGTCTGCAGACGGTTGATTTGCGTAATCGCGTTAGCGGTCGCTGTGAGCCTTATGACTTTTTAGGCCGCCGTCATTACCTGGATGAAGTAGCAAAAGACATTTTTGAACGTGGTTTACGCATTTATAACGGCGTTTTTACTCAGGACACCTACGAGCAAATTCTCACTGCCGAAAACAACAACCGTGTGATTCAGGAAAAAGAGCGCGAACAGGCCTTAGAGCGAAAAAATCAACATGCTGAGCGAGTTGCGACGCGCGAAGAGTATACCGCAGATGACGAAATCCAGTCACCCTATCTAGTCGATACCTTCCACTTTGGCGATTATCCCTATCGCGCTGAAGAACGGATGAACTTTAGCGTTGAAGTACGCCTGGAAGACGACCAGCTAACCAGTAAAAAGGCGATTACCAGTGATATTTCAGTTACCGGCTTAAGAGTTCGCGTGGATGTTGCCTGGCAGAAAAAAACCGGCGACAAGCTGAATGTTTATTTTACCGGCTTAGCCAAAGAGTTTACGCTGGATCCCCAAATGGCTATTCCATACACCATCGTTGCCGTACAGCGCCAGGGGGATAAAACCTACCTCAGTTTAAATCGCTCAAGTGAGTTTAGCTCCGATTCGTTGGATAAGTTCCTCAAGCAGTTTATTAATGGCTACAAAAAACGTTACCGCGTGAATATCGATAATACTTATCACGCGCTGATGAATAAGGGACATGAACAGTTTCTGATGCCGCGGCTGGGGGTATTGCCAATTTATTTTGCGTTCCGTGACAAGCAGCTACAAGCCGATTACGTTCTGACCACCGATAATAACCGTCATATCATTGAAGACTGGATTAACGAGCACAACCAGATCTCGATTGGTTCACTTTTTAACCCCAGACGCTCGGCACACTTTATTAAGCGTTTAGCTGAACACCCCGAAGCCAGCGTAACCTTCTTGACCTTTAGCATTACCGCCCGCGGCAAAATCTACTACTACTCGGCGCTGGCGGAGGAGTTATTAAAAAACGATTTTTGGGACACCTTTGTTAATTTTGCCGCACAAAAGTCATCTTTCCGGATCTATCAGTTCCGTTTACGCAAACTTGACCCTGAGCAGGCCTGGCAGCCACAAGCGGTGCCACTTGAGGTACAAATCCCATTTCGGCTAAATCCGCCCAGTCCACGCGTAAAACAGGCGCTGGCACCACTCAATTATTTAGGTACCTTAACCGATGTTACCGACAGCATGCGGCAATTTGCGGGCAATGACTTTGATAAAAGCCAGGTCAAAGCATTAAAAGTATTTCTGCATCCTCCGGCCGTTCCTATTCGCACCAAAGACGTGCGGCTAGAGTTTGTCGACTTGCGCAAAGAACAACGTTTTAGTTACCGCAGCCGTTGCCGACTACGCATTGGTAAGGCGATTCGCGAAGGCATGATTCTGGACCTATCAGTGCATGGATTAAAAGTGCAGCTTGACGATGCTGTCGACACACAGGTCAATGATACGGTGTTGCTTTCGTTGACCGGTTTCGAGAAAAACCATAAAAAATTCGACCTGCGTGATATTCCGTATCTGGTGGTAAACAGTGACGTTAGCCAGACAACGCTTAACCTTAAAATTCCCAAACAAAAAACCGATGACAAAAAACAACGTCATGCCGGTGCTGAATTTTTCCGTTTTTTGATTAAAGAGCATCGGGATCAACTAAAACTGTTGCACGAGAACACCTCGCTGAATGGTATCGAACTTTGCCTGCGCAACCTCTACTGCGCCGCACCGCCGTCCGTTCCCCTGTATTTGTATCAGAACAAAAAACGACAGGTCACCTTGCGCCGTGCCGGCGTGTCGTCATGGCGTTCCGGCTGGGCCAAATTACTGGCTCACCTACCCGGCAGTGGTGCTGACAACCTGAACATTCAGCCGGTGTTGCGCGGCAGCAGCCTTGCTACCGAAATATTACCGCCATTACAGGCGCTGAGCCGCTCCGACCGGCCTCTCAAAAAATTGTTGTTGGTTAAGTTATATCAGGACCAGGGCGAGAGCGTTCTGCAAACTCAGTGGCAGACGTTTGAGTCATTAGACACTGCAACCATATTGTCGTTTGTGGACCAGTGTCTGCCCGACGCCGTGTTTTTTGCCGTGCAAGTCGAATTAAGCCGCACCGGGCGGCCGGATATTCAATTTGTTCAGGCGGAAATGAGTTATTTATCACAATATGCCTCGCACCGCGCTAACGAGCTAGAGGAAGAGTTGTGGCAGGTTTACGCGGTCGCCGACACCCACGATATAACAGCAGAGGTGTTAAAGTTTGCCGATGTCAGCCTGGAAAACATCAAACAGCAGCAACAGCGACTTAACTCGTGGCTGTCAGCTAATTAACCCAAGTTTTTTCAGTTCGGGCAGCAGCAGGCTTAAATCAGGCTGCTCAATGCAGATATCCGCAACCCTGCGTAGAGCCGGTTTCGCACAAAATGCGACCCCCAGATCGGCAGCCTCCAGCATCGCAATGTCGTTGGCACCGTCCCCCACTGCCACAACATGCGCTGCCTGCTGCTTTAATCGCGATACCTGCATTGCTTTATAGTTAGCATCGACTACCGGTTCACCAATATCACCCGTCAGCGTCATAGCTTGTGTCACTAACACATTGGCATAATACTCATCCAGCTTCAGGGTTGCGGCAACACGCTCGGCAAACCATTCGAAACCACCGGAAACCAGCACCGTGCGCCAGCCGGCCTGCTGCAATGTGCTAATTAATAGTTCTGCTCCTGCGGTCAGGGGCAACGGATTAAAGATTTTTTCGAACTCGTTCACTGACACGCCTTTTAAGCAGGCGACTCGCTCGCGTAAACTCTGTTCGAAGTCCAGTTCGCCACGCATCGCCCGCTCAGTAATTGCAGCGACTTGCGCACCTGCCCCTGTTAAAGCGGCAATTTCATCGATACACTCTATTTGAATTAAGGTAGAATCCATGTCAAAGACGATGACATTATCGGCTCGCGAATTGGCCATTTATAACTCCGGTAGGCTAATAACATTATGCTAAAAGTGATGTTCAACAAAGGAATAACAGCGCTGCTAAACCCGGCAACACAAACCCGGGCGTGGGTGCGACTAATCACCAAACGGTTATTGCGCCTGGCAGTTGCTGCTGCGTTATTGTTGGTCATTTACAATGTATGGAATATTGCCAGTTTGAAGTCACAACAGCAACTTACGCAGCATACCCGTCATTTAGCGCAATTGTTGTTATCGCAAGTAGAGCATCAAACGCTACAGTTGCTGCGGCAACAAGATGAACAAGCGCTTGCTGAAACTGCGCAACACCTGCAACAGCACGCCGAAGTTGTGGCCGTGGTTATCCGTAGTCCGTTGGGCGAATCAATAGCTGCCAGCGGCAGTTACGATAGCGTCATCGACTGGCCCGCTGATGCACCGGCAACGCCCTGGTTTATGACCAGAGAACTGCGGGTAGATGGCGAAACGCTGGGCTATCTGCAGGTTACCTTTGATCAGGCCAAATTATTGCAGGGGAGCACCCTTGCTCACGATGGACTGATGCAACAGGGCCGGGTACTGCTGCTACTGGCCATGTTGGCCGGGGTGTTTATTATGTTGGGCTTTAACCGTATTCGTGACCGCTTTTGGCAACGCAATATTAATGCGTTACAACGAAAATAACCGCTTTGTATTCGTGTAGGTAATGCTTGCCACCTCTGCTTGCTCGCACTGCTTAAGTTCTGCCAGCGCAGCTAAGGCGTCAACGAGCCGCGCCGGCTCATTACGCTGCCCCTGGTAGCCACACATGGGCATATCGGGACTATCGGTTTCGAGCACCATCGTATTCAGCGGCAAACGCTTAATGGCGTCACGTGTTTTGTTCGCCCGCGGATAGGTGATAGTTCCGCCGATCCCCAGATAATAGCCTTGATCGACCCATGCACGGCCTTGTTCATAGCTCCCCGAGAATGCGTGTATTACACCGCACTCTGGCCCCGACTCACGAACCAGTTTAAGCAATTTATCGAGCGTTTTTCGGTGGTGCAAAATGACCGGCAGGCGAGCATCCTTAGCCAGTCGCAGCTGCTCACGCAGCAACACTAACTGTAAATCCATATCAGCACACTCGGCATCTAAACCGATTTCGCCAACCGCGCGCAGCCGGGGGTCATTGCCACACCGATCGAGCTGTGCAACCAATTCATCAATGTGGTCGGCGTGATGCTGCTGGATAAAATACGGGTGCAGGCCGAGCGCATAATATCCACCGTCTATGCTATCGGCCACCTGGACTAGTTTTGACCACTGGCTGGCGCAAACACCCGACAGCATAAATTTGTCGACAGCCGCTGCGCGGGCATTCTCAATAACCTGTCCACGGTCCTCGTCAAAGACATCGAAATCGAGATGGCAGTGACTGTCGAATAATTGCATTCGCCGTTAGTGCTCGCGCGTGTGGCTGAAGGTAATATCCGGATAACGCTCCTGCGCCAGTGACAAATTAACCATCGTCGGCGCGATATAACTCAGGTTGTCGCCGCCATCCAGCGCTAGATTGGCTTCCGCCTTGCGACGGAACTCGTCAACTTTACGCTCGTCACCGGTTACCCAGCGTGCCGTTGCTACGTTAATATTTTCGTACATAGCATCCACTTTATACTCGGTACGCAAGCGGTGTACGACAACGTCAAACTGCAGCACACCTACCGCACCAACAATAAGATCATTGCTGATCAAGGGTCTAAACACCTGTACGGCACCCTCTTCGGATAACTGCACCAGGCCTTTTAACAACTGCTTTTGCTTAAGCGGATCTTTAAGACGAATACGGCGGAACAGCTCCGGCGCAAAGTTCGGAATACCGCTGAACTTGAAATCGGCATTAGCGGTAAAGGTATCGCCAATTTGAATGGTGCCGTGGTTATGCAAGCCAATGATATCGCCGGGGTAGGCCTCTTCAACATGCTCGCGGTCACCGGCTAAAAAGGTCAGCGCATCACTTATACGCACGTCTTTACCGGTCCGCACCTGACGCATTTTCATGCCTTTTTCGTACTTACCGGAAACAATCCGCAAAAACGCAACGCGGTCGCGGTGACGCGGATCCATATTCGCCTGGATCTTAAAAATAAAGCCGGAAAAGTCGCTATTGTCAGCACTAACCAACTCACCTTCGTTGGTCTCACGCGGCTGCGGTTGTGGTGCCCAGTCGACCAAGCCATCCAACATGTGATCGACACCAAAGTTACCCAGCGCGGTACCAAAATAGACAGGGGTTAATTCACCGGCTAAAAACAACTCTTTGTCGAACTCATTAGACGCGCCCTTTACCAGCTCGATTTGTTCACGTAATTCTTCAGCCCAAACACCGAGTCGCTCATCCAGCTCCGGGTTATCCAGACCTTTAATTACGTCAACTTCCTGAATTCGGTGGCCTTGCCCGGTTTTGTATAAAACCGTCTCATCGTTCAGTAAGTGGTATACGCCTTTAAAGTTTTTGCCCGAGCCGATCGGCCAGGTAATAGGCGCACACATAATTTTTAGCACATCCTCGACTTCGTCCAACAACTCCAGCGGGTCGCGGATATCACGGTCAAGTTTGTTCATAAAGGTAATGATGGGCGTATCACGCAGGCGAGTGACTTCCATTAATTTAATGGTTCGGTCTTCAACACCTTTAGCGCCATCAATAACCATCAAGCATGAATCGACAGCCGTCAATGTGCGGTAGGTATCTTCGGAGAAGTCCTCGTGCCCCGGCGTATCCAGCAGGTTGACCAAGCGATCACGATAAGGAAACTGCATCACCGAGGTGGTTACCGAGATACCCCGCTCCTGCTCCATTTCCATCCAGTCAGATTTAGCATGTTGGCCAGACTTCTTGCCTTTTACCGTGCCCGCCTTTTGGATTTGTTGACCATGCAACAAAACCTTTTCGGTGATGGTCGTTTTACCTGCATCGGGGTGCGAGATGATAGCAAAGGTCCTTCGCTTATTGATTTCATTAAGAAAATCTTGGTTTGCCATGTATAAATTCTTTTAGTTTGTACACGGATTTGTACACACTTTTGGAAGTACTCTCTTTTCAGTTCTTCGCTTGTCAAATCCGTCGTGTTAATCGTAATTGGCCGCTA
>Ga0208813_1000046_pt1 | contig 142882 bp, 123 predicted proteins | sample MalvireepMed_904_FD_184250 | JGI IMG/M metagenome (GOLD analysis project Ga0208813, IMG submission 184250) | Marine viral communities from the Global Malaspina Expedition - Malaspina viral metaG DeepMed_904 (SPAdes) (version 2) | ecosystem: Environmental > Aquatic > Marine > Oceanic | place... | reverse complement strand
ACCGAATCAACTCAGCTTTACAAGTTGCGCTATGGCCATTACGCACTTCTTCGTTACTGTATCTCTGAGTAGCCCGGGGAACATACCAAAAATATACAATGCTTTACTTACTCAGATGGGATACTGCTTACTTCCGCCGAGGCGCGAGGACAGGTGTTATCCAAGATGGGTTAAGCCAAAACCCAAGAAATATCCGCTCAAAAAGAAAAAATGCCAGTCAGCTTAACTGACTGGCATTACCCACTAATGGGGCTTTTCGCTGATATGGGGCTACGCCAGTTACCTAAAGGCTAACTAACTTGCCCTGTTGTCACTGTCTTAGCTGGGGCGTTTAACCCAAGCACTACACCAGCCATTGGCATTAACCAATTTATTGGGGAATAACGCACAAGGGCGATAGTTTTCACCATCTGCGCCTTGTACATACATACAATTTTTGCACTGTGCGCCGTCAACCGTTGAGGCTGGGGTGTAGTTAAGTGCTTTGGCTGTTGGATCATCCGCTTGAAGTTGCTCTTGCGCCTGAGCGCGAAGTGCAACACTACCTAAGGTTAGCCCTATTAAGCTTGTCCCTGACAACTTCAAAAAGTCGCGACGGTTTACAGATTTCATAATTCTCTCCAAGTGAGATAATAACGAGAATGATTCTTTTTTATTCAAGGCTTTAAACGCAAAAACCTGCCCGTAGGCAGGTTTCTTTCTATCACTACATTATACTATAACGCGCATTGTCAGGATCGGCTAAATACGAAATAACTTCATTGATCCAGATTAAATCTCATTCATCTAACTATAGCCTGTTTAGATGAATGAGACATGAATGGCACCCATAAAGTTTACTTATTGGTTAACGGTGTGTCAGGTTTCGCATAGCTAAACTGCGCAATGCGGTGGGTACTATGATAACTATCAAGGCCAGATATACAGGCACTACCTGCACGTTCGATATCCGCATAACCGTCCTCAGACATCATGGCCTTATTAAGGTGTACTTCTTTAATTGCCCCTATCACCATCTCTGTTTGGTTACACAACGTAAAATGCTGCTCTACCTTCAAGCCTATCTTTATATGACTCTCAGCCACATACGGTACGTTGAAATTATCGCTAAACCAGGGCGTTAACCCTACTTTTTCAAACTCACTTTCTTGTGGTTGATAGCGGGCTGAGGTTTGATGGGCTTTATCTACCCATTGCGTATGAACATGATTGAGGGTGTACACACCTTGCTGTTTAATATTGTTCAATGAGTCTCGTTGTACCGTATGGGGGCGCATTATCATACCGAGTAAAGGAGGATTAGCGCCTACATGTACCACCGAACTTACAATCGCTAAGTTATGACTTTTTCCATCAGTGGTACCAAGCAGCGCCGCTGACTTAAAGCCTGATAAACTGTTGATAAAGTTTGCCCGATAGCGTTGAGGCATGGTGGTGATATCGTCAAGCTTGTAGGTATTAAATGGTTCACTCATTTTCGCAGGTCGCCTCTAAATCAATGTCATCACCCTGTTGGAACACTCTCAATTCGATAGGCTGGCAACATACTTGGCAATCTAATACCTGAACTTGACCAACGTCGTTGATCTCATCTATTTCTACCTCATTGGGCGCCATGCAATAGGGGCATGAAAACCCCATGGAACGCGTTAAACTCATTATTCTCACCGCCATTAATTCCCGAGTTATTCTTTTACGCGATAAAAGCGGCTCTGGATTGCTAAAAAGTAAAGGGTTGATTAAGTGTGCTGTATAAATATACACTGTTGGTGGTTTCGATGATCAGTACCTTAAAATGCGAAAAGACTTACCGCCCCGATACTATTTAACCCACTTTCATGAATTTTTGCGCTTCTTTGATGGGGCGAGTGGCCACTTATTGACCGAGCAGGCCAAAACCTTTATTACGCGCTTTTGCGCCTTAGATGAAGATAAACAGTGCATTGTAGTGCGTGCTGCCAACCGCAAGTACGCCGTTATCGATCGTAGCCAATTTAATTATGCTGAAATATCACTCCCGCAACAGCAAATCGATAGCCTTATTGAAAGCGGGTGGTTCGGTGATTTATCCCATGCCTCGGTACAGGATATGGCGGGCGTACTGACGAAAGACGCCATTATCGAACTCATGGCTACCTACGGGAGTACGCAAGGGTTATCGGCACTCACCAAACCCAAATTAGTTGAAAGGTTGCGCCAAGAAATTGCGCTACATGGGTGGCCTGATCGCTTTTCACTAGACCATTATTTAGTATGCTTGTTTGACAATGCTCTGCGCTTTTTACTGTTTGTTTACTTTGGCAATACCAAAAGCCGGCTGAATCAGTTTTCAATGCGTGATCTGGGTGTCATGCGTACGCGGTCTGACTCGGTTGGCAATAGCGCGCGATTTGACAGCAAAGAAGATACAGAAGCGGCGTGGTTTTACGCCGATCGCTACAGCAAGCTGGCCTATTACGATCAAGCGGCATTACTTGGAGTAGCCAAGTTACCGTTTCCTGATGTACAGAGTGTGTCGGCTGCATTTTATCGAGACCAATTTATTTATGCTTTGGGCATGAAATTAATGGAGTTTGATAAGTTAAAAGCTCTCGATATTCTTAAATTGGCACAAAGCGATAAAGCAAAAGAAAAATGGCTTAGAGAAACCTACAAAGCGGGCGATACCGATGCAGTAAAACAGCATCTAGAGCACATTATAGACAACCCGCAATCAGACACGCTGTTAGCGTTCGCCGAGGATTTCTATGCTCGAAAATATCACAAGAAGCGCACCAGTACGGTGACCGATATGCTGCGTAACGCAAGCAAATCTCTGGATATAGATGTTAGCCAAAACCAACAAGTAGAGCGGGGCGTTTTAGCCTATTATGCAAGACAAGGCGTGCAAGGTTGGCGTACCGAAAACCGGCTTTGGCGCAGCTTGTTTGGGTTAACATTTTGGCAGCAGCTTTATGAAGAAGACACACTGGTTACAGAATTTGACCGTCGCCCGCTTTCTCTTAAGCAAAACAATTTCTACACAAAATTTGAAAATAGCATAGAGTCGTTGCTTACTGCACTAAACAGCAAACAAAAGCTACGCCACCATATACACAAAATGGCTACCCAACATTACGGGAAGGTGAATAGCTTATTTATGTGGTCAAGCGGCCTACTCGCGCCCCTAGACGCCCTGATAACGCATGGAGAGTTGCCCGCAATATTTAATTTATTGCGTATGATGAGCCGAGATTTCGAAAACTTACGAGATGGCTTTCCCGATATTATGGTGTTAGATAACACCCCACGTTTTGAAGAGATTAAAGCGCCTGGCGACCAATTACGGCGTAACCAGCTGGTGTCTATTCAACGCTTACAGCAGGCAGGATTTGAAGTGGCGGTTACCACAGTGAACTGGGTGAGAGATCCAGCACAACCTTACGTGGTGGTCGACATAGAAACCACGGGTGGTAACAACAGTTATAACAGGATAACTGAGATTGGCATGGTTAAGCTTGTGGCGGGTGAAGAGATTGCTCAGTATCAAACCTTAATTAACCCAATGCGGCGAATTCCAAACAATATAACGCGTTTAACGGGTATTTCAGATGAAATGGTAGCCTCCGCCCCGGTGTTTGCCGATGTTGCAGAAGATATCAATGCTTTCACGGAAGATGCTGTATTTGTAGCCCACAACGTTAATTTTGATTATGGCTTCATTAAACAAGAGTTTGCTCGATTAGAGCACACCTATCGCCGCCCTAAAATGTGCACAGTGCGCGAAATGCGACGTACATATCCTGGTTTAACATCTTATTCCCTTGCAAATTTAACCCAACATTTTGATATTAAGATGGAAAGGCATCACCGCGCGTTGAGCGACGCTAAAGCCGCCGCGGAATTGCTCAAGTTGGCGTTCGAAAAAGACGATGAAAGTAGTACTTAATCATTGGGTGTAGTGAACAAAATATTCCTAAATGCGTAAAAGCAGTACCTAATTGTGAATGTTGTTTTGCCATGTACAGCGAAGAAGAAAAATCTCGAATTATTGAAATGGCGTGGGAAGATCGCACGCCATTTGAAGCCATAGAGGCTTTGTATGGAATACCCGAAAAAGAAGTGATTGCGTTGATGCGAGCGCACCTCAGGCATAAGACCTTTAAGAACTGGCGAGAACGAGTGTCAGGACGAAAAACGAAGCACGCCAGCTTACGTCCAGCAGGGGTAGACAGAGGGTATTGCCCTTCTCAATACAAAGTAAAAAGTGCTAATAAGAAAGCGTAATGGGAATTATGAGTTATCTTTGTCTGGCGGCGTAACCGCGGTAACCGGCAGCAGTAGCGCCATAATTTGTTGCCGCCATGGTGACGGAAAAAGGTGCGTATTTTCAGCGTGATTAACCTGTTGTGCACGCTCGATAATAGGCATTAATGCGGCATACCGAGGGTTTGATGCTTGCACAGCCTCTACCCGTTCCATAATTGAAGCAATGAAAGTGGCGGGTGACGCGTCGCCATGTTGCTTAAACTCGTTAACGAGTGCGCGACGAACGTAGCTTTCCCATTCCGCACGGTAACTGTCACTGAGCCTTTCTGGAAAGTGATTGAGTTCTTCTACATCACTGTCGAGCTTTACCACGTCGTTTACATCATCATACATCAGCCGTAAGGCGAGCAGCACGTTAAGCGTGAGTCTAGAAACAGGAAGTTGATCTTTTAGTTGTGTATATCTCTGGGGCACTGAAGAAACCTTCTCTACCTTAATCAATACAAATGGAAAAACATGAACGGCGTGAGCACTATTAAAAACCAAAGCGTTTATTGATAGTGCTCACTATCAATACTAATAAATCGCGCTGGCATATGAAAGGTGTGAAGGTTAAAAATACGTAATTTACTTTGGTGAACACAATAAGCCCAGGTGGCGTATCTATTATGCACTGTTAAAGTGCGTACGCGTTCTTGCTGTTTGGCCCATCGTTTGATGGGCCTTTTTTTAATTTTGAGCCAGAGAGAGTTTTATTCCCGCCATTACTCTGGTGACACTGTCTACAACATCGATTCGACTAAACCATTCAAGGTGATGATGCCTGACCAGGTTTCCACTGACTTCCAGCGATACACCGTGTCCTGTGCCAAGAAAATCTTCAGTTAGTTCTGCACGGGCGCCGAAGTCGTCATCAACGTGAGAGTAGTGAGAAAAATACTCAAGAGGATAATGATAAAGTGACAGCGAACCTGACAAACCCACCACAACTTTCGCGCTAGCATCGTCAAGACGTTTTATCGCTTCAAAAAAGGCGGTGTGGCTCGGGGTAATCTGGTAGCGATATTCTCCCCGTATAAAGTTTTGCGCTGTCATTCGCTCAATACTGGCTTCATAACTGTGCTTTTTCCCCATGTTGGCGGAATACTCTATTTCTACGTAATCTTCTTCGCCCCCTAAAGACAACGCGCGATTTGCTTGGGTGTCGCTTAGTTGGCCGACAACCACTTCAAAGGCGCTGTCGTCTTGTAATTGAAACACGTTTCTGATGCCGGTGATCCATCCATCTTTAGATAACCCCGTTGAAGAAACTCGCCCTTTGTAAGTCGGTATTACGCCTATCTCTGTTTTTCCATAATCAGATTGATAGCGAACAAAAACGCGGCGGGCATACAGGTAATCGGCGTTATCACTACCCAGGGTATTATGGCTAGAAGCAAAATCGTCGCCGCTGACTATGAACCCATTGAGTGACCAATGACGTTGATCGCCAAAGGATAAGCTAGGGTAATAGCGCACACGGTATTGATGTCGACTAGGTCGGTCGGAGCGCGTATCGAATCGATATTGAAGATCGAGCTTTTGCGACACGACTGAGCTAGCTAATACGGGCGTAAAAAGCATACAACCGCAAATACTCACGACAACGAACAAAAGTGCAAAGGGCATGACTACTGCTTTGGGATGATTACCTGTCATTATTATGCTTCACCATGGATGATAAGTTTACGCGCGATAGATTAGATACTGCCCAAGCCTATTAAATGATTTTAATTTTGGCAAAAAAAAGCCGGTGATAGACACCGGCAAGAAATGGAGGTGGACTCCAATGAGGGTAAACACAACTAGAAACAAAATTGCTTCACTGTTAGCAGGGAGGGCTAACAATGGAATCAGTATAGAGTTTTGCTCTTAATAAGAAAAATCTTAAATATTGATTGTTTTAATCGTAAAAACAGAAAATGGGAGTAAGAGGTACTTGGTGAAGAAAAAAACGAAAAAGCGCCGTCTCGTTATCCTTAAGAGACGACGCTAAGGGGATAAAAACGGTACTATGACATACCTAATTTCTTCTCAAGGTAATGGATGTTAGTGCCACCCGCGAAGAAGTTTTCATCGGCCATAATCGAACGTTGCAAAGGAATATTGGTTTTAATGCCTTCTATCACAAGTTCATCTAGGGCGTGACGCATGCGCGCAATGGCTTCATCGCGGCTTTCACCATAGGTAATAAGCTTGCCAATCATAGAGTCGTAATACGGTGGCACTACATACCCAGAATAGATATGTGACTCCCAGCGTATACCTAAACCGCCTGGTGCGTGAAAGATATCAATGGGACCTGGGCTTGGTATAAAGGTTTCAGGATCTTCCGCGTTAATACGGCATTCAATAGCATGGCCACGAATCTGAATTTGCGATTGGTCAATTGAAAGTGGTTGGCCTGCGGCAATGCGAAGTTGCTCTTTAATAAGGTCTACACCGGTGATCATTTCAGAGACAGGGTGTTCTACCTGAATACGGGTGTTCATTTCTATGAAATAGAATTCGCCGTTTTCGTATAAGAACTCGAAAGTACCTGCACCGCGATAGCCTATTTCAATACAAGCTCTGCGGCATCGGTCACCAATTTTGGCTCGCATTTGCTCGGATATGCCCGGCGCTGGCGCCTCTTCAACGACTTTTTGGTGGCGACGCTGCATTGAGCAGTCACGCTCACCAAGGTGAATGGCATTACCCTGACCGTCAGCCAACACTTGAATTTCAACATGGCGTGGGTTTTCTAAGAACTTCTCCATGTAAACCGTGGCGTTCCCAAACGCTGCACCAGCTTCCGCTTGGGTGGTTTCTATGGCTTTCACCAACTCACCTTCGCTGCGAACCACGCGCATACCGCGACCACCACCGCCACCGGCAGCTTTTACGATAATTGGGTAGCCAATGCGCTTAGCAATCGCTTTATTCTTTTCTTCATCACCGGAAAGAGGGCCGTCTGAGCCCGGTACGCAAGGTACGCCCGCTTTTTTCATTGCACTAATGGCCGACACTTTGTCACCCATCAAGTTGATGGTTTCGGCGGTGGGGCCAATGAAAATAAAGCCACTTTTTTCTACTGCTTCCGCAAAATCAGCGTTTTCCGCTAAAAAGCCGTAGCCAGGGTGAATAGCAATAGAGTTAGTCACTTCCGCGGCGGCAATGATACGGGGAATGTTCAGGTAACTTTCAGTGGCAGATGCTTTACCGATACAAATAGATTCATCAGCAAGCAACACGTGTTTTAGGTTTTTATCCGCGGTTGAATGCACGGCTACTGTCTTTATACCTAGCTCTTTACAAGCTCTAAGTATACGTAGCGCAATTTCGCCCCGGTTAGCAATAAGTACTTTATCTAGCATGATGCAGCACTCACTTATTCAATGATGAACATAGGTTGATCGAATTCTACTGGATCTTGGTTTTCTACCAGAATGGCTTTCACCACACCGGCTTTATCAGCTTCAATTTGGTTCATCATCTTCATTGCTTCAACGATACAAAGGGTATCGCCAACTTTGACTTGTTGACCAACTTCGGCAAACGGCTTAGCAGTAGGAGAAGAGGCGCGGTAGAAGGTGCCTACCATAGGAGACTTAACCACGTGGCCTTCTGGCGCAGCAGGTTCTACAGCAGCAGGGGCTTCTGCAATAGGCGCCGCTGGTGGCGGTGCCATTTGTGGAGCTTGAGGCGCCGCAAAGCTATAATTCATAGGCGCTTGAACGCCGGTGGGACCACGGTGAATACGTACTGACTCTTCGCCCTCTGTGATTTCTAGCTCGGCAATGCCAGATTCTTCCACAAGTTCGATTAGCTTCTTAATTTTTCTAATATCCATGTTCTGTCTCTGCGTTAATTTTGCGATTTCGGTAAATTGATTGCTGCAGTTAGCGCAAGTGAATAGCCTATTGCGCCAAAGCCAACGATGACGCCAGCTGCAACATCAGAAAAATAGGAGTGGTGTCTAAACGGTTCGCGACCGTGTACGTTAGACAGGTGCACTTCAATAAATGGAATACTGACACTTAACAGTGCGTCGCGAAGGGCTACACTGGTGTGCGTGAAAGCAGCAGGGTTAATAATAATGGCATCTATGTTCCCCATTGCATTGTGAATACAGTCAATAAGCTCGTGCTCAGCATTCGACTGAAAGTGACTAAGCGTAACATCACTTGACTCAGCTTGCGCTTGAAGATCATCCACGATGTCTTGCAAGGTTTGCGAGCCGTACTTATCAGGTTCACGTTGTCCTAACATATTTAGGTTAGGGCCATTTAGTAACAAAATATTCATTGAATTTGCTGCTATCTTCGTTAAAAAATCACATTAAATGTCATTTCAACAAAAAAATGTGACAGTTGCACGAAAAAAAGCCAATAATTCCGCTCGTTTATTGAATTAGCAACCGATTATAGTAAAAGTGAAAGTTTTCGCAGCAAAATACTGGTCTAATCAGGTGTTTTCGGTGCAAAGTTTTGAGTACAGGTTAGCCGAAAAGTAGCGCTGACGATTTCGCCAAAGGTAGGCAGTAAGGGCGTTATAGCGCCATGACTTAGCTAAAAATAGACCAAGTCATGGCGAAAAATTATCTTATACGTTGGGGTAACGCCGCCCCTAAAAACACAAGTTGGTTAGCGGTTCCTCGTGTTTATTAACGAGAAGCTCCGCTATTTACCGATGAGTTAACGTGGGCGGCAAAGGCATCTGCTTTCATGAAGCCGGTGACTCGGGCGCGTTTAAGCTCGTTTCCTTCATTGTCAAAAAACAAGATAGTAGGCAAACCCAACACGTCAAACTTGTCGAACACCGCTTGCCGCTCTGGCGTGTTATCGGTTAAATCCATTTGCATCCACACCGTGTTTTGAAGTGCTTCTTGCACGTTTTCGCTGGGGAAGGTGTATTTTTCAAACTCTTTACACGCTACACACCAGTCTGCGTATAAGTCCACCATCACGGTTTTACCCTCGGCATTAGCTTGTGCAATATTCGCGTAAAGTTCATCGAGATTTCTCGCCTGTTGAAACGTAGGGTGGGCTTTTTGCTCGCCCCACAATCCGGCGTTAATGCCCGCATGGAATGCCACCGACACACTGCCCATAATACCCATGGCGACGATAATGGCGCGTATCAATTTTGCCTTGGTGGCAGGCGTGTGACGATTGATATACCAGTAATATCCAAACAGACCAAAGCCCCAGGCCGCCCAAATGAAATCTGATAATGGGCTTGTCCACAGCCGTTCAATAAACACAATGGCCACGGCCAACATCATAAAGCCAAAGGTGACTTTTACCACATTCATCCAGTTACCTGCTTTCGGTAACATCTTTCCGCCAGTGATGCCAAAAAGAATAAGCGGAATACCCATGCCTAAGCTAAGCAAATAAAGCGAGGCAAACCCCAGTAGCATATCCCCCGTTTGGGCGATAAATAACAAAATGCCAGTGAGCGGCGCCGTGGTGCAGGGGGAGGCAATTAGCCCTGAAAGTACACCCATCACAAACACACCGGCAAAGCTACCTGCGGTTTGGTTGTTACTTAAATGGGTTAATCGTTCTTGCCATTTTGCAGGCAGTTGCAGCTCAAACCCGCCAAATAGAGCAACAGCTAATAGTACAAATAAACCAATAAATACGCTTAACACCACGGGGTGTTGTAAAGCAGCCTGAAATTGCGCCCCTGCAACCGCCACCGCGACACCTAACAGAGAATAGGTAATTGCCATGCCTTGAACGTACACAAAAGTAAGCCAAAATGAGTGTGATAGCCCTTTGGGTTTGCCTTGGCCAATAACGATACCCGACACAATGGGATACATGGGGAATACACAGGGTGTAAAAGCAAGGCCAATACCTAGGGCTAGAAACAGCAGTAACGTGAGGGCAAGATTGTCTTTATTGATTAGCTTATCTGCCAAAGAGTACTGCTCGCTTGTTGCCGTACTCCCGTGCGCGGGACTTTTCGCCAATGCGTCTACATACACCACCTTTACCGTTGGCGGGTAACACAAACCTGCCTCGGCGCAACCTTGATAACGTACTTTAACTATCCCATCTGCCGATACCTGGGTAAGGGGAATATGAATGTCTACTTGCTGGTGAAAAACTTCAGATTCACCATAAAATTCATCTTCAATGATGTTGCCTTTAGGGTAAGAGGCTTCCCCTATCTCGGCATTTTTCGCGACATATTTAAATTGCTTTTTGTATAGATAGTAACCCTCTGCAATGGTGAAACTTACCGTTAAGTCTTGTTGATCTTGATTAAAGTCGAACATGAATGCCTGATCCACAGGCAAATATTCAGGTTCATCACCGAAAGGGTCGTCGAAGTCGTTAGACAGTTGCCCAAATGCTGGCCCACTGACTTGTACCACTAACAGACACATTAGTGTGCGCAACAACAGCATGGGATTTTTCATTTTTATCATGGTTAATTCGTCTTCGTTTTATTTTTATTGTTACACATACTTAGTGATTGTTTAGAACGTTACGCATCCACATGCCATATTGTTCGCTTGCACACGCATCTAACACTATCCACTCTGGCACATCGTAAGGGTGCAACGCACAAACACATTGAAAGGCATTGTCGAGGCAAGTGGAGGCGGTTTTTATGATTAGCTGGTACTCTTGGTCGGTTTCGATTTGATCTTGCCATTCGTACACCGACTCAATACCGCTGATAATATTGACACATGCAGCAAGCTTTTCAGCCACCAAGGAATTCGCAATTTGCTGTGCAATCGCCTTATTTGGCGCGGTACACAAAACCACACGTAACGACATTATTCGCCTCCTCATTTGACCTGATTGATTAGACCGGGATGTGCGGCCTATTCTTTCATAAACCAAGCTTACCATATTCGTCATCGGTCGCTTTACCTTGCCTATTAGCCGAAACCATTGCACCTTTGCTTGTTATTAGTGTCTTAGCCCTTATAACTGACTATGACACGTTAGAAAGAGGAAGGGTTTTGCGGGTTTTATTTTTACTTTTTGCCATTCTACCGATAGTTGAAATAGCACTATTGGTACATGTTGGCGACATTATTGGTGGTTGGAACACGGTTGGGCTGGTTATTTTATCTGCGTTTATAGGGGCATACTTTGTTAAACGTGAAGGAATAAATACCTTGCAAACCGCGCAAGCGAAAATGCAGCGCAATGAGATGCCCGGCAACGAGTTAGTTGAAGGGCTCATGCTAGTGGTGGCGGGCATATTACTGGTGACGCCAGGGTTTATCACTGACATATTCGGTTTTTTATTTGCGCTACCAGGTTCACGCCATTTTCTTGCTGCCCAAGTAAGCAAACACATGAAGATGCGGGTTGTCGTGCCAGGTAGTGCGGGAGCCGCTGGTGGGTTCAACTATCAGCAAGGTGCGCAACATAACCCATTTGAGCAAAGCAATGACCCCTTCGGGCAGCGTAATAGCGGGCGTGACGACAGTGATGTCATCGAAGGCGAGTTTGCTGATAAAACGCAAAACGATCCTGATAAGCGATTGAAGTAACGTTAAAATCAATTTTTTTACATTTTTTTATGTAAAAACCCTTGAAGTTGTCAGGACACTCCCCCATTTATCCTCGCAGATAAGATTTTAACTGCCCAGAAATGGGCATCCCAAGCATTCGGTATTCAGATAACTGAATACCGGTAATCACTTAAACTTGAATAGTGGAATTTTCAGGAGACTTGAAAATGGCAATTCGTCCTTTACACGACCGCGTAATCATTAAACGCGCAGAGCAAGAAAGTAAATCTGCAGGCGGCATCGTTCTGACTGGTTCTGCAGCGGAAAAATCTACTCGCGGTGAAGTCATCGCAGTAGGTAACGGTCGTATTCTTGATAACGGCGACGTAAAAGCGCTAGACGTTAAAGTTGGCGACACCGTTATTTTCAATGACGGTTACGGCGTTAAAACAGAAAAGCTGGATGGTGAAGAAGTTCTAATCCTAAGCGAAAGCGACATTCTTGCGATTGTTGAGTAATAACAACTAACGTTTAACCGAATTAGAGAGGAATTGAATCATGGCAGCTAAAGAAGTACGTTTTGGTGATGACGCGCGTTCAAAAATGCTTAAAGGTGTTAACACCCTAGCAAACGCAGTTAAGGTAACCCTAGGTCCAAAAGGCCGTAACGTTGTACTAGATAAGTCATTTGGTGCCCCTACCATTACTAAAGATGGTGTATCTGTAGCGAAAGAAATCGAACTTGAAGACAAGTTCGAAAACATGGGCGCACAGATGGTTAAAGAAGTAGCGTCTAAGGCGAATGATGAAGCGGGTGACGGTACTACTACTGCAACAGTACTCGCGCAAGCTATTGTAACTGAAGGCCTTAAGAGCGTTGCTGCGGGTATGAACCCAATGGATCTTAAGCGCGGTATCGACAAAGCTGTTATCGCTGCAGTTGAAGAGCTTAAAGCGCTTTCTACTGACTGTGCAGACAGCAAGTCTATCGCTCAGGTTGGTACTATCTCTGCCAACACAGACGCAGAAGTAGGCGACATCATTGCACAAGCAATGGAAAAAGTAGGTAAAGAAGGTGTTATCACTGTAGAAGAAGGTCAAGCACTTCAAAACGAACTAGACGTTGTTGAAGGTATGCAGTTCGACCGTGGTTACCTATCTCCATACTTCATCAACAACCAAGAAAACGGCACTGTTGAACTAGACAACCCGTTCATCCTATTGGTTGACAAGAAAATCTCTAACATCCGTGAACTACTTCCTACCCTTGAAGGTGTAGCGAAAGCAGGTAAGCCGCTTATGATCATCGCTGAAGATGTTGAAGGCGAAGCGCTTGCTACTCTAGTCGTTAACAACATGCGCGGTATTGTTAAAGTGGCAGCGGTTAAAGCACCTGGTTTTGGTGACCGTCGTAAAGCCATGCTACAAGACATCGCTATTCTAACTGGCGGTACTGTAATCTCTGAAGAGATTGGTCTTGAGCTTGAAAAAGTACAACTCGAAGACCTAGGTACTGCTAAGCGCGTTGTTATCAACAAAGACAACACCACTGTTGTTGACGGTAACGGCGACCAAGAAGCGATTGAAGGCCGTTGTGCTCAAATCAAAGGTCAAATTGAAGAGTCTTCATCTGACTACGATAAAGAAAAACTTCAAGAGCGTCTTGCTAAGCTTTCAGGCGGTGTTGCAGTCATTAAAGTGGGCGCAGCAACCGAAGTTGAAATGAAAGAGAAGAAAGACCGTGTTGAAGATGCACTACACGCAACGCGCGCCGCGGTTGAAGAAGGCGTAGTACCTGGTGGTGGTGTTGCTCTAGTTCGCGCCGCGTCTAAGCTTAGCGAGCTAACTGGCGACAACGAAGACCAAACTGTAGGTATTAAGCTTGCACTACGTGCGATGGAAGCACCTCTACGTCAAATCGCGTCTAACGCCGGTGCTGAAGCTTCTGTTGTTATCAACGCAGTTAAAGGCGGCGAAGGTAACTACGGTTACAACGCAGGTAACGATACCTATGGCGACATGCTTGAGATGGGTATTCTTGACCCAACTAAAGTAACACGCTCTGCACTTCAGTTCGCATCGTCAATTGCTTCACTAATGATCACTACTGAAGCAATGGTAGCTGAACTACCTAAAGAAGAAGCTGCGCCTGCAATGCCTGACATGGGCGGCATGGGCGGAATGGGCGGCATGATGTAAGAATCGCCCTGCTTTCTAGGCCCTTATAAATCAAGGGCTTATAAGCCTTTTGAAACTAACTGTGGTACGTTTAGTGTCACGGTTAGTTTCACACCATTTCCTTAATCTCCTTTTACGATATTCCATCAGCTTCTCAATATCTACCCCTAAATTACACACTCAATAGTTAGCTCTGTATGCGCCTATACGATCTTGTAATGGCACAGGTATGCCTATAGCTTAGTGACTCTCGAAGTCTTCTCATAGATGTTCTCAGGATCTCTCGTGGGGTACAGGGGGAGGGGGCGGAGTAATGCCTTTCCTATGCGATTGCGGCGTTCCGTGATTCTACAAAAAAACGTAGTTTACTTTTTGCTCACTTTTTTAATGTTGAATTGATTCAGTAGCTAACAGGTAAAAAACCTAAACCGTACTGCTTTGGTCTGGTTTGAACTGAATATAGCGGGACTTTAACGTCTTTAGCTTTAAGAATATCTACTAACTTCTGCACCAACACATTGTTACCCTTACTTACAAAAACTCGTCTGATAGATTTTTCACTATGTAAAACCAACTTATGCTTAGATGATAAGAATCGAATCTCGTTTTCATAAGCCCAAGAGTCGCTTTTTGTACAAAATGCCTCAATCATCTCACGGCCAGCTTTACCGTCATCAAGCATATGAGATTCCATCATTGTTTTTGCACGTACCAAAGGGAGTTCCTTAGGGGAATATCTAACCTCTCGTGCATTAAGTTCGATTCCTTCGTTAAGTTCTTCTATATCTTCAAGTAAACTGTGGTAATCATACTCTACACACATACCTCTCATACCGTCAGCATAGTGTGACCACATCATCATGTTGTTGAGCGGAGCGGGAAATTCATCAAGCTCTTTTTGTTTGGCTGCGGAGAACACAAAGCGTTTTTCTAGATGATGGTTCAAGTAAGATTCAAAGAATACGTCAGTCCAGTCTTTTACGAGCTCTCTCATGTATTGAGTTCCTTTCTTCTTAATCATCTTCTCAGCAAGCTGACGGCCTCGTCTGATATCAACATTATTTTTTTTAGCAAGTCCGTTCGCTAATAAGGTTTTTCTAAGAGAGTCGGTTACTCCTTCATAGCTAAAATGCAAGAGCCCTTCATACGGGTCGTTCAGTTCAGCAAATTTTGCGAAGTAAATTTGATTATTCTGAAGTGCATCTAAGTGGAAACTTTTCCCTGCCATGAACTTATAAATGTTTCCTTTCATGTTCTATTCCATTACGTCACAAATATCACTGATAAAAGTAAAGCCACTAAGTTGAAATGTAAATAGTGTCACAATCTCACCTCATTAGCCTGACACTGTCATAAACTTAAATGCATAAGATGTTGACACTAGATCCCGCTCCTGTAAGAATCTCTTAAGTTTTTGACATAGAGAAGCTCACTTATGGAATTCATAGGATACGCAAGGGTATCTACTCAGCAACAAGACCTCACACAGCAAATTGAGAAACTAGAGGCTTACGGCTGTAAGAAGATATTCAAGGGCAAGCACTCAGGTAAGGCAGTGACTAACAAAGAGGCCCTTGAGGAGCTACTCAGCTATGTCCGCGAAGGTGACACAGTGGTTGTCACTAGGCTGGATAGACTAGGTAGGTCTCTGTCTCAGGTGTTAGTCTGTCTCGACACCTTAATGAAACGTGGGGTCAAACTCGTGACCATTGACCAGTCTATAGACACCAACAAATCAGATGCTTTAAGTACAGCTATGGTCCAACTTCTAGGGATGTTCGCAGAGTTAGAGAGGAACTTCATTGTCACTAGGACTCAAGAAGGCAAAGCGGCTTCAGGTAATTATGGTGGTCGTAAACCTAAGCTCACCAAAGAGCAAGAACAAGAGGTTCGTGACAAACTGGCTAATGGAGTCAGTAAGGTCAAATTAAGTAAAGAGTATGGAGTCGCAAGGGCTACCATTTTAAACATTAGTAGAAAGGACAAGTAGTACGTTATGGCCTCCTCTAGAGCATCCAGCGATATCACTACGGCATTTCACCTATCAATGACTAGTTTAGACCCTCCAGCGTAACCTTTGTGATTTGTCTAAATATCACTCGAATATACCCGTTTTGAATAATCCCTGACTATTAGAACAAAGTGAAAAGACATTAGGGTATAGACCTATAGATATCCTTAGGGACCATTGAGATTAGACCTACTAATAATATTCATATTAGTTACCTACCTTAAGGAGTCCATAAGGTTTCCCCTGAGACAAAGACTAAGAGTAGTTATCAATATGGTCATTACCAAATAGGGTCACTCTATTAGACTTCCTCAATGCTATACCTCCATTCCTCCACGTCATTCACTTAGGGCACAACCAATCAAGGAACAATACACATATGAACAATATAAACATGAATACCATCGCTCTCTCTAAGATTAACCTTAAAGCTCCTACTCAATTAAGGTCCTCAGGTGAAGACATGAGCCACGTTAAAGACCTAGCGCACTCATACGCTGACACTGGGTCCTTCAAGGAACTCCCATGGGTAGCCCTGATTAAAGAGACTAATGAGTATGTACCAATTGATGGGTTCCACAGGCTAACTGCTCTTCAGTGGCTATCAGAGCAAGAAGACATTAAGTGTCAATTGGACCTAGAGAATGTCCGTGTAAGACTCACTGAGTTTGAAACACTATCTGACGCTATTGTAGCTGCTGCTGGGGTCAATGCTAATCATGGTCTTAAGCGCAAGAAGGGTGATATCCAGAGCGCTATTAATAAGCTATTAGAAGTAGAGCGTATCCGCTTTATGAAGACCCCTCACCAGCTTAATAAGAAAGCCATCATGGAGGCAGTTGGTTGTTCAGAAAGCACATACCGTAAAGTCACCCAAACGATTCGTAGTGAACTTGAAGAGACTCGTAATTCCTCTGTATTCGAGTTAAGTAAAAAGGGCCTGACTCAAAGAGAAATTGCACAACGTATAATGTGCGACCAGAAAACTGTGGGTAATATCCTCAATGAGGAAAAACGGCATAGTGCCAAAATTCCTCAAACTAGTAGTGGTGAAACTTCACAAGCAGATACTCTAGACGGTATTACCCATGAGAAACACTCTGAGAGTAAACAAGGTCAGTCAGTTAGTGCTGAGGGTTTAGACGTATCGAATGACCAAAGTAGTCAAGCACTACAGTCAACTTCAAACAATAGCAAAGGTGAGGAAAAACGACATGATGACAGTTTTCCTCAAGTTCACATTCAGAAAAGAAAGGCAAACCTCATTGAGTCCATCACACGCCAACTAAAGTTCCTTAGTGTAGAGCAACTCAAGAATGTAGATGGTCATATCGCTACTGTTTCAGACTTCTAGTCCATTCCTCTATTTCATCGCTATCACTAAGTTTTTCCTAATGTATTCTTATAGTAAGGGACACGAAATGAACAATATCAAACTAGAACTAATCAACCTTGAAGCACCTACTCAACTACGCGCACTAGGTGAAGATATGAGTCACATTATCGACCTAGCACATGCCTACGCTGATACAGGCACATTCAATGAACTACCATGGGTAGCGCTAATAAAGGCGACAGGTGAGTACGTCCCTATTGATGGTTTCCACAGACTTAATGCGATTGATTGGTTAAGTAAACAGAACGAGGTCCCAGTAACGGTAGACGTAGAGAATGTAGCAATACGTTACTCTGAGTTCGATACCATGGCTGAGGCAATCGTAGCGGCTGCTGGTGTCAATGCTAATCATGGCCTTAAGCGTAAGAAGGGAGACATACAGAACACCATACGTAAGCTTTTAGAAGTAGACCGTGAGCGCTTCATGGTTAACCCATACAAACTCGATAAGAAAGCCATAATGGAAGTGGTAAGTTGCTCACATGCTAAGTATAGCGCAGAGACAAAGAGTTTACGTGGTGAGATTGAAGGTGACCGTGACCTCATGATCAAGCGCTTGCATAGGGAAGAAGGGTTATCACACAGAGAAATATCTACTAGGGTTGGGGTTACCCATGGCACAGTCCAGAATATTCTAGGTGGCCAAAAATGCCATGATAGCAAAATTAGCCACTCAAAAAATGAACAACCAGAGGAAAACCTAGAGGACTCTAGCGAGCAACCTGAAGAGTCTTCTACAGTCTTCACACATATAACTGAAGCAACCGTAGCGGAATGCCCATGGGATGACGCAGAGGATGATATAGAGGCTCCAGAAGAAACCATAGAGGTACAGGAAGAAGAGACTGGACCCACTTTTTCTGAAACTAACGCTCAAGCGAGAATTAGGCTTTTTATTGAGGACCTATCTGAAGAAGATAAGGCTTACGCTCTGAAGCTACTAGCTGTGTAGAGGCTACTTAAAGGTGTCCGTAATAGATGTCCTTTGGATAACTTTAAGACTTAAAAGGAAGTCACAGGTCTGTCTTTTCTCTTGGTGGCGGAAAATGCCATGATAGCAAAATCAGCCAGTCAGAAAATGAACAAGGCGTTGCAAAGTGCCATGATGGCAAAATGGAACAGGTGGGCGGCTCAATGGACTCCAACCTCATAGACCTATTGTCGAGCTATCAGATAGTCAAAGGCCATTACCCTTGCGTAGCTCTCAGAACAGTCACCCTACTGCTTATCCCCTGCCTACAGGAAGAAAGAAGCGCCTTATCATCTTAAGGTCCTCATAGGTCCGTGTGTGGCGTGCCTATACCTAAGATATCGATAAGAAAACTCTACTTCCTAAATTAAGTCGAATAATAAAGTGGTCCACAGAACGAATGGTTAAGACACAACCCACATCCAGCTACGCAACGTAGCCCTGTGTCTATCGTTATAGGGGACCACACTTTGAACTACGGGGGCTAACATCTCTTCTACGGGCTTTGTTTACCCTTTAAAGCCTCCGTAGTTTCCCTCAGGTGAGCTTTTAATTTCATCTACTTACAGATACCCAGTGAAGTCATTAAGACACTAGTGCTGGGTGTTTTTTTGCATAACCGTTACACAAGGAATACCCCAATGAGTACCAACTTAAAGAAACCACAACGGACCACAGTGGCCCTAACTCGTGACGAGTATGAGATCATAGACACAGCCAGAGACCACTTCAATGGGACTCATGGTGTAAATGTCTCTCGTACTTCATTCATCACTAGTCTAGCCACAAAGTACAACAGGGAGCACAATTTGCTATGTCATTAAGGTCCATTCTTAAACCTAAACAGGTTACAAGCCCTACGGTCACTCAGACCCCTATAGACATTAAGCTTCCTTCAAGGTCTCGTATTGCTTTCATCGAGTTAAACGATGGTAGGCGCATTGGTCTAGGTCGTAGCTATGAAGCTAACAAAAACCTATTAACGAGTTTCTACGGAATGACTGAGGAGTCTGCCTCTCAGTTTGCTTTAGATATCAATAGGGTCTTTCACTCAGGCGCTAAGTAGCTCCATTTGGCTTTGTATGATCTCTAGAGAAGTCTTTAGCGCCGTCACATGCATTTGCCTTTGTTAAGTCACAAGAATCCATCACAGACCCTCACAGGCTTCTTAGATACAACCCATTTAATTCAATCACATACAAACACATTAGGACTCCCTTTAATTATCAATAGGGTGTGTCTTCGTGTGTCTATTCATAAGGAAACACCACATGAAAAAACAACAGTCACAGAAAACCAAGAACACTCTTAGCTTTGAACAGCTTCAACTTTTACATGGTGAGGAGCTATCGAACAAAATCATCGACAGAGCAACACCTACCCACGCCCTTTTAGATGAAATTGACCGTGTTGATGTTGAGTCTACAGAGTATAGAGAGTTGGTCGTAACAAGTCGCATCAAGGCAGCCCTAACGGGTGAGTATGGGTCAATAGACTCAAACGTAAGCTTGGCTGAGGGTCACCGCTATGCAAGCGTTAAGAGCCTATTTGGTAAAGTCTACGCCCAGACACTAATTACTGACGAGATTGTCTCCGATGCGCATATAGACATTAAAGAGGAGTTCGTTCGACTTGCCCGTGAGGGCTTCCTTAACGTATTCGTAGAACAACTATTATTTGGTGATGAGTCCAAAGCTAACGGCATTCAACGTCTACGTGGTGTGTTAGATGCTCGTATAGATAAGGCTAACGGCTTCTCAGAGGCGCTTAAGGAAGACGATGAAAGACACCAAGACTTCTATAAGGTCGTCAAGACAGGCACTAGCGGCTCATTTGGGGCTAATGCTGCGGCTATCAAGGCTCATTTCTCAGCGGTCAAGAAGTCACTCCCTAGTAAGTACAAGCGTAATGCCAAGTGGTACATGAACGCTGACACCTTTGAAGAGCTAGAACAAGTAGCAGACTCAACAGGTCAATCACTACTTATTCGCTGGGGCCGCCCTGTTTATGGGGGTGAAGAGACATTCCTTATGCTAGGTCATCCTATCGTCATTATTGATCAAATGAATTCTAGCGAGGCAAACGGGACCCCTGTTATGTTTGGTGACCTTCGCTCCGCAATCAAAGTGTTAGACCTTAAAGGTGAAGGGTCATATTTCACTACTGATAAGGTGACCGTGAAGGGGGCTACAATCGCCTACATTGATAGTCGTTACGGTGAAATCATGCAGGCTAATGATGCCCTTAGAGTGTCGTTACAGGCTGCTTAAAGAGGGTCGTTAGGGAAGCCATGAGGGTTCCCTTTTTGCTTTAGAAAAGTATACTCATAGGCTAGTTATTACAAGCTGAATATCCCACTTGAATCTGTTAAAGCTTTATCAACCATTTCTCTAATTACATTAATATCGTCATAGTCTAAAAATTTAGTAATCTCTGTTGAAACAAAAGCTTGCTCAAAATCATCAGTAGTCAACTTTCGATACTGGAAGTCCTCTAAACCTCTGCAATGTGCAAATGACATGTTAGTTAAGGCACAAATTTTAGACTGGAGCGTAATCATAATTGCAACTTGGTGTCGACTAGTGCCTTCACGTCTTTTCAAATTTTCAGCCTTGCACGCACTTGATAAATGCGAATCAAAAACTTGTAGGTTTGCTATTATTCGCGCTAAGTGAGTTCCAAAGCTTTTTTCAGCATGACTAATGCAGTCCCTGAATGAAGCCTGATACTTGGAAGGCATTTCTGGGTAGGGGACTGAAAACTCTCTACAATCATGCACGGACTCAGTTTCATACCAAAGTGTGCTAAGAGCTTTTGATGCGTCTACGCAGTAATTAAGTAATTCACTCATAGCATCAGGTAGCAATGCTCTCGTTGCTATAAACTGACGTTCTCTAGCTTGCTCAGAGTGATATTTAGTTGCTTTAAACACTATTATACTAGATATAAGCGCCAACACACCAACGTTCAGACTTTGCCATCTATCCCAGACATTTTGTAGGTATTCCCATTCAGGTTTAGCAATTAGGGGCCATAGGAACATTCCTATTAGATAGACTAATGAAATAAAGCCAATCGTGTACCTGTGACTGATGACATTGATAAGTCTATTCACGTTTAAGAGGTCATTAATTCTCATTTTTATTGACTTAAGTTTTGTACTCATATTTGAAGTAGAGGATTTGATAGTAAGCACCTATGTAGTCTAGAAAACAAAGCTCCTTGAGTATTCATTAATCTAACTCAGTGGTAAATAGTACTTAGACACAGTTTTTGATTCGCTTAAGAAGGGTAGGCTCTATTAGTTTTTGTTGTTTCCATACCAATAGCTAACTCTTTCAAGCTGCTCTTTAGTCTGTACATATTGCACACTGCGAACAGAGTCCATCTTCCATTGATTACCTTCTTTGACTCTGACAGAGCGTCTAGCTGTTTCAGGCACTCCACCACACTGTATGAAGCTAATCGTGGACAGAGCAGACGATAGAGCCATAAAAAGAGTAGTAAAATCCTTTGAGCTACTAATTGTCTTACGCCCATGCTCTACCTCTTTCTTGATGTCTGTTATGAAACGGTCATCACAAACTTCTACAGATGATAATATGGTGGCTTCATTTGCCTTTAATAAGCGAGTACACAACTTTTTCCATATGACGAGGCTGGTACATTCCTTTGCTTCCAACCAGCTATCTTTTCCTAACACATTTTCAATCAATCTCTTGAAGGCAAATCCATAAGCTATATCACGGTCCATAATTTTTACGATTCCTTGTATTTGTTGATTGGCTAGACCAGATAACATTAACCTAACAGACGAAGTCTAATCAAATTTAAGTAACCACTCTTTCTCAATCTGACTTGCCACTTTATCAACGGTAGTCTTCAGTCGCTTCACGTCATGACGGGCGTAGTGACCAAAGCTCATAGTAGTTCCCGTTTTGTGTCCCGCAACATAAGCCACATCGAACTCAGTAAGGTTTTCAGCACGTTGACCAGCAGTAATAAAGTGGTTGCGTAAGGAGTGAAAAGACCTAGTTGAGTCGCTTGTTATCTTATCAATTTTGAATGTGGAGAATGTTCTACCTGCGGACTTATCGTCTAGGCGTAGTGGAAGTTCAATATCCTTAACTTGCTCTGCTAGAGGTATGTAACGCTTAGCGCTTTTTGTCTTTCCCTTATGAACCACCAAGCACTTAACACCTTCAACTACTTCAACGTCAGCTTTACAAAGCTCACTAATACGAGCACCAGTGAAAAGGGCAAGCTTAGCTAACGGTCTCACACTCTCAGGGCATTCGTTAAGAACCTTATTGAGTTGTTCTTTGCTAAACAGTTGCTTACGTTGAGACTCGCCTTTTTTGTAAGGGCTGAGGTCGTGGTCCTCAAAGGGACTCTGCTTTAAAGTTATTTCTCCCAGTTGAAACGCATGGACCCAAATAGACTTAAGTCTTGATAGGTGCGCTGCAATGGTTCCATGGGCATATTCATTGCCAAGGTGTTCGATATAAGCCACAACCGTTTTCTTATGGACTTCAGTAAGGGCAACGTCATTGACTCCCACAAAGGTAAGGAATCTATCCAAAGCGTTTTTTAGCTTCTGCTTTGTATCATCTGAAAGCTTAGCTTTACGGCCTAGTAGGCTCTGTAAGGCTTCCTTAGCGGTATAAGAGTAAACATGGTTAGTGTCTTTGTAAGCTACCTCTCTGTAAGCTGCATGAGCTATTGGCTCACGAGGGAAGAAGTCATCATAAGTAAGGCAAGAGTCACGGTCTTTGATTCCTTCTGCATACTCCTTAGCAACAGTGAGGTGACGTTTAAACTCTTCACGCTCTGGGCTAATTGTCCCTTGCATCTGGTTTGCTAAATGACCGTTGAACTTGTCACGTTTGAGTCTGGCTACTTTAACGCTACTGGTCTTAAGGCTAAAAGTTATATGACTACTATTGTATAAATGAGCTAGTGCGCTAGGCACTCTTCGAGAATATACCCATGTGTCGTGATGTCTTTTAAGGTGTTTGTTTTGTGCGTTCATGTTGTTCCCCTATTCATTGAAAGTAATAAGGAATGTGTCACGCTATGTAGCTTCTACATCCCTAATGGTAAGGGATTAAGGGAATTGTGGGTATTTAGGGTACTTTGATGTAATCATCCGTCTCGCTTGTTGATTTAAAGGCATAGCTTTTAACATCAACAACATGACATAAATGAAAAGCCACCAAGTTAACTCTTGGTGGCTTTTTTATTCGCCGTCTTCTGTCTTGATTAATAACAATCCAATGAGTGCCGCAACGACAACAACGGCTTTAACAAGAGTGGGGAGCGGCAGTATGCCGCTGATGCCGGCAACCGCACATATGGCGCAAACCTTTAGAAGCGTTGTATTCATTATGTATACTCAATTCAATATGACATGGTGATTGCAGCATAGGCATCAAGAGCAATGCCAAAAAGGCCGCCTATTAATCTACCTACGCTAACTTCCGCTAGCCATGTAAATATGCATTGAGTTTTAACGATACGAAACTGTACAGAAGTAGTAACTGCATCATCTTGGCGAAATTCAGATTGTCTATCGACATCGTAATTATCTCGGCAACATAGTTGCACGTGCTTAGCTAATAAGGCGTATCGCCACCAATGGTCACGCGGTATCCGGAGCGGGTATCGGGGAAGTAATCCCATACTGCAAAATGTTGAGTACAACGGTTATCCCATATGGCGATTGAATGAGGTTGCCAGCTAAATCGCACCTGAAAGTTTGGATCTTTGGTCAGTTCATAGAGCATCGCTAAAATACCATCACTTTCGTTTTTAGATACACCGAGTATGCGGGTGGTATAGGACGCATTAACAAAAATAGCCTTCTTACCTGTAACGGGGTGAGTACGTACTACTGGGTGAACATTACAAGGGTAAGCCGTTCCGTAATCTCCATAAATAGCATGGTATACGTGATTTGCGTCGTGCTCTGCTTGCAATCCCTCTAAATACTGCTGCATAGCGGGAGATAGCGCGTCATAGGCAGCATACATGGATGAAAAAAGTGTGTCGCCGCCAACTTCTGGAAGCGTGTGGATGTACAACATTGAACCCATCGGAGGCTGCGCATTACAGCTTAAGTCAGAATGCCAGTTGTCTCCTGCAATGTATTTAGAGTCTTTATCGGCGTGTATAGCCACAATTTTGTCGTAGCCCTCTATTCCTTTTGCTCCGGGATGAATAATGAGATCGCCAAATATCTGCCCTACCGCCATGTGCTGTTCATGGCTAATCTTTTGGTCACGAAAAAAAATGACCTGATATTGGGCAATGGCGTTTTTGAGTTGATTTTCTACCTCTGCACTTATGGGCTTTGTTAAATCTATATTGCCAATTTCAGCGCCAATATTACGTGTAAGTGGGGTAATACTAATAGTATTAGATGCCATGATTTACTCCGGTCTCAATGAGTCTATAGCGACTGTTACATGCCAAAAGGATAGGTTTTGTAATCGGCGACAGCACTTTCGCGCACACCGCTTAATCCTACTGCGTATTGCAATAGCAAACTCAGTGAGTGGGAAAATCTAGCCTGTATATAGGTATCGTCTTTATCTTCCGAGGGACGTGGCGTATTAAAGCACGCTTTGACATTACGAATAATTAGGTGGTCTGGTATCCAGCAAATACGATTATTTTTACTGCTACTTATACGTAGTTCTGCCACTGGCAAGTAGCCACCGGTTGACGCTGACAACGCAATGATTAACCCCGGTTTATTCGCTGTTTCCTTTACCCCACAGTACAAAAAGAAATTTTTCAAGCAACTGGGAACCATCCCGTGCCAGTCAGGGGTAATTACAATAAGCGCGTCGGCGCTTTTCAACTCATCTGATATGGGTTGCCATTGCGTTTGCAACGTGCCTGAAGGCTCAGACCAAAAAGAATCGTCGAAATTTGTCAGCGGATGCACGGCGAGATCTAAAAAATAGGTGTCGTGACCAAGGTCGGTTAAGTGGTTTACCGCATATTGGCCTACTTTGGCAGTTTGTGATGATTTTCGTTGGCTGCCACAGATTACCGCTACTTTCATGACTTTTTCCCACAAGTTTGAATATGAACATGTAAACGGTATGTCAGCCGTGTAGGAGATTCTTGTCTGTTTACGCCCAAAGAACTGGGGAATTTACGCATGTAGTGCCATGGCTTGAATTTGTTAGGCGTTTTTTATCAACTATTTAATCAGGTTTATACAAGACTGTGCAGGTCTATCGGGATAGCGTAATGGCATCTAGTACAACGCTAAGAGTAAGCAATGATGAGTGAACACAACACTATTATGCCAGCTATATTTATTGGTCATGGTAGTCCAGGCAACATCTTGGAAAATAACCCAGCTACACAAATGTGGGACAATTTGGCAAGTGAATTTTCGACGCCTAAAGGTATTATCTGTGTATCAGCCCACTGGTATATCGACAAAACCGCGGTAACTGCCAATGAAAACCCTCCTACAATACATGATTTTGGTGGTTTCCCTCCCGCAATGTATGAAATGCAATATCCTGCGCCTGGAAGCGTTGAGCTAGCAAATAAAGTTGTTAGCTTACTAGTCGAAGAAGATGCTAGCTTAGATACGAGTTGGGGCTTTGACCACGGTACATGGTGTGTATTGTCTAAGGTATATCCGAAGGCAGATATCCCTGTGGTACAACTTTCCATCGATCGCACCCAAAACAACGAATACCACTTTAATATTGGAAAGAAATTAGCCGCCTTGCGTGAGCAAGGTTACCTAATTTTAGGCAGTGGAAACATTGTCCACAATTTAGGTGTAATGAACTGGAATGCGCGTAATACCACCTATCCATGGGCACAACGGTTTGGTGACTATATTCGTAATGCAGTGACTAATAACACACCGGAACACGCAGTAGATTATTTAGCCTTCGGCCCAGAAGCTCAGCAAGCTGTCCCCAGTCCTGATCACTACCTTCCTTTACTATACGTGTTAGGTGCTCGTCAACCTACTGATAATGTTACATTTAAATCACAATACTGTGAATATGGCTCGTTAGATATGACCACCATCATACTGCAGTAAGGTATTGCATTATAGCGACGTGAACGGGGGATTTTGGCCAACTTTCTGGGCGTATCTAAGCAAGAAGTTGGGGAGGAGCACCAGTAATCTTTATTGACGAATAAGGGCATACGCCAATAAATACTAACCTCACCTTTTACTGGAGCGCCTCATGGCATTATTAAAAATTGATGACTTGACCAATGCTGACCGCAAGCATCCTTCGGCATTGCACACCTTAAAAGCCACCGTAGAAAACTGCCACTGGGGCTACTTTTCAGCCACTCAAGCTCCTGCAATTAAAGTGAAAAGTGGGGACATTATTCAAGCGGAGGCCGTGACCCACCACGCGGGCGATGCGCCAGATCTTATGATGGATGATGCATTAAAAGCAGTATGGGCGGGCATACCTGAAGACGACAGAAACCCGGGTGTACATTTGATGACAGGCCCCATTTATGTAGAAGGCGCGCAGCCCGGCGACATGCTAGAAGTGCGTTATCTCTCTATGCGTCCTCGCTTTTCCTATGGCTCTAATTTGGCGGCCAACTGGGGCCATTTGTATGAAGAGTTTGGTGAGAAGGAGCGGGTAACAATTTATAGACTAGATTCGGCAAGCATGCAGGCGCATGGACACTATGCCTACGACTTTAAGGGTAAATATGAAACGCCGGGCACCGTAACCCATTGTCCGGAGTGCGAACGTCACAAAGCGCTAAATGGTGTACGTGTTCCGGTTCGTCCTCATTTAGGGACAGCGGGTGTAGCGCCAGACAAATCAGGCCGTGTTAGCACCATTCCTCCGGGTAAACACGGCGGTAATATTGACAACTGGCGCATTGGGGCGGGCTCCACCATGTACTATCCAGTGCAAGTAGAGGGCGGACTATTCTCCATCGGTGACCCTCACGTATCTCAGGGTGACGGAGAGATAAGTGGTACAGCGATAGAAGCATCCTTAGACGTTACTATGCAAATTATTCTACGGAAGGACTTTGTGTTCCCATCGCCACTACTTGAGACACCAAATTATTTTATTGTTCATGGATTTGACGAGGATTTGAATATCGCCATGAAAAATGCCTCCCTTGATATGCTTGAGCTGTTAAGCGAACACAGAGGATTAAGCAAAGACGATGCGTATTCTCTTATGAGTGTGGGCAGCGACTTTACGGTAACGCAGGTGGTCGATACGGTACAAGGCGTTCACGTGAAAATACCAAGAAGTGTTATGAATAAAGGCGAACCTGACAGCAAATAGCACGATGAAAGGCTAAAAATACCGGAATTATTCACGTTTGCATAAATTGCCAAGAAGTTAGGCGGGTATAGACAAAAGTAGTACTTCAACTAGTGATACCTTAACACTATACCCTGCCATACATGGGATTGGTAATAGCCGATTTCATCTTTTAGCGACTAGGGCCTGAATTGTAACGCTGCTAATGTTGTCAGGCTAACGAGGAAATAACTTATGCCTAAAATCAGTGCCCAAAAACAATCGTGGTTCATTTTGCTTACTTTCAGTTGGTGCTTTTTCGTAATCAGTGCGTCCACTTTCTCTTCTTTAGGCGTAGTGATTCCTTTCATGGTCAATGAATTAGAGTGGACATGGACCACTGCAGGGCTTGGATTTACCTTCCTTGCCATGGCATGCGGTGTGAGTGGTTATTTGCCATCCATTACCATTAAAAACTGGGGTATCGCCAAAACCCTTTTTGTGGGTTTGTGTTTACTGACTGTGGGTTTTCTCACCTTGTATGCCACACACATTCCAGCAACCTACTTCTTAGGCTGTATTTTAGTGGGGATGGGTTACACCTTTGTAGGCGCGATACCCGGCACGTATATTATTACCCACTTCTTTGTTAAGCGTTCGACGGCTTTTGGGTTTTATTACACCATGGGCGGGCTTGGTGGGGTGGCAGGCCCCCTTATTGTTTGGTTAGCCAATGACGCATTAGGCAATTGGCGACTTCATTGGATTATTACACTTACCCTAATTGCGTCCTCTGTGTTGCTCATGTGGCTATCATTGGCTTTTACCGATGCTACTCGTTTAAAACTTCCCCCTAAAGATGAAGAAAAAACAACCCAAAGCAACGTATATGAAACCCGAGAAACTTGGCGCTTTCGCGACGCATTGCGCACGCCGCAATATTGGGCAATTTGTGCGGCTTACACCAGTGTGTTGTTGGTAGGTACAACAGTGAATAGCTTCTCTGTGTCCCACTTAACACAAATAGGCGTTACCTTTGCGCTAGCTAGCACCATGCTGTCGTTAGAAGCATTCTGCAATGCGATGTCTCGGGTTATTGGTGGCTTTATTGCTGAGTTTTTTGAGCCTAAAACAATGTTGCAGGCCGCTTTATTAATGTTGGCAGGTGGTATGGTTGCGCTTAGCTACGGCAATAGCCTTTTCATTCAAGTGATTTATGCAATAGCAATTGGTTTTGGTTTTGGTCTCACGTTTTTGTCGTGCACAGTATTGATCCTACGCTACTTTGGATCAGGCCCATACTTACAACTGTTCTCAACTTTAAACCTGTTTGCCACCGTGGCCGCAAGTGCCCCTTATATTTGCGGCACGATGCGCGATGTTACTGGGTCGTTTGTGTCGCCATTTTTACTGGTTGGGGCTATGCCGGCTGTAGTGTTCGTTGTGGTGTCCTTTATGCGTCCACCAAAGCTAGTGAAAGAGGCGGGAAAAACCGCCTCTGTTTCGCCACCCACTGTTCATAATGATACTCAGCTCACTGCAGCTAAGGAGCTATAACATGTCTAAAAAAGAATTTGGTGTATTTTTGCCAATTGCGAATGGCGGTTGGATCGTATCAACAGCCACACCCACCCTAGATGGATCTTATGCACAAAATAAACGTGCGGCTATGTTAGCCGATGGATATGGCATGGATTTCATTATGTCCATGGCAAAATGGCGTGGTTATGGTGGCGAGACCAATCATTGGGGTTGTTCATTAGAGTCTATGACCATGATGGCAGGACTTGCAGAGGCTACACAGCACGCCAAAATTATTGCCACAGTGCATACTTTACTGATGAACCCAGGTGCAGTGGCAAAAATGGTTTCCACATTAGACCAAATTTCAAATGGGCGGGCTGGGCTAAATATTGTATCGGGTTCGTTTCGAGATGAATTAAATCAAATGGGCGCGTGGCGCGACGATATTGACCATGATGAAAGGTACGCGTACGCACAAGAGTGGAGCACCATTGTTAATCGCTTGTGGACTGAGCCTAGAGTAGATTTTGATGGAAAGTACTTCACCTTAGAAGATTGTGTTTCAGAGCCTAAGCCGGCGAAAAAACCATTCACGGTGTGTGCAGGCCAGTCTGAGCGTGGTTTACGCTTTACTGTACGGAATGCCGACGCATGTTTTGTAGGTGGTAAGGATGATGCAGAAACGCGTTCTATTACTCAAATGGCGCGTGATATTGCCAAAGAGTATGACGAATCAATAAAGTGCTACTGCATGGCAACTCTTGTGCTAGACAAAGACAATACAAAGGCACTCGCGAAAGCTCAGGCATATCGCGAGGGCAAAGATGCTGGCGCAGTAGAAGGAATGATGCGCTCCTACGGTATTGACCCAGCATTAAAAGATAATGCCATGGTAATACGTGCGCAAGGTGCCTTTATGAGTCGTGAGCTTGTCGGAGATCCTGCTTCGGTCGCAGACCAGCTAATTAGTATGCTCGACAACACCCAAATGGACGGAGTAATGCTGAACTTTGACGACTATGACCAAGGGTTAACTTTATTCGGCGAGGAAATTCTGCCAGTGCTAAGAGCACATTATGGCTAGCAAACAAAACGTACTGACCCCATTAAAACCCACATGGCTAAGTGCTGAGCGTTCGGCTTTATGCATCGTAGATGTCCAGCACGACTTTGCAAGCCCAAAGGGCTTATTAGGCCAATATGGAGTAGACATGTCACGGTTGGCTCCGGCCATTTCAAATATCAATTCACTTGTGGAAGATGCACACAGAATTGGGCTGCCTGTTGTGTTCATAGGGCTACAAACTTCCCCTGAGACAGACTCTGAAGCGTGGAGCGAATGGATGGCTCGACAGGGAAAAGACTCTACAAGCGAGCAAGCAATTTGTCGTAGAGGGACACAAGGTGAAGCTTTCTATCAGTGCATGCCGACGCCAAGCGATAAGGTAGTATTGAAAACGCGCTACAGTGCATTTTGGCAAACCGATCTAAATAGTTGGCTTAAAACTCAAGGTATAGACACGCTAGTGGTAACTGGAATAACGACAGAGTGCTGTGTGGAGTCTACCGTGCGTGATGCGTTTCACCACGATTACCATGTATTTGTGGTAAGTGATGCGTGTGCCGCATATGAAGACGAGCTTCACCAGGCGAGTTTAAGATCAATGGCATTAAGCTTTGCTCTGCTCACTGACACGCAAAGTGTGCACGCAATATGGGGGACACAATGACATCGCTATTTAACCCAGATACTCAAACGCCTTACACGGTTACCGACGAGGAAAAGGCAGCTATTGCTAGTGCCATTGAAACGGAAGAGCTAACGCAATTAGCGCTCAGTCTCGGCAATATTCCTAGTCGCTCTGGAGAAGAAGCGCAAGCGGGTGAGTTTGTGCGCAATTGGCTAGTTGAGGAAGGGTTTACAACCCGCACGACTGGAGCCGTAGCCCATAGGCAGAATGTTATTGGTGAGTACGGGGGCAAGGGACTAGGAAAAAACCTACTGTTTACTGCTCATTTAGATACGGAAAGCCCCAGCGACGATGAGCATATTAACCGGCACAAATATCGACCTGAAACTTTGGCAAATCCGGAATGGCAGCAATGTTGGTTAGAAGACGGCAGTTTCCGAGGTTACCCCATTAGTAACGATCGAGGCCCCATGAGTTGTTTTTTGATGGCGGCCAAGGCACTAAAGAAAGCAGGTATAGACTTATCTGGAAAGCTATATCTTACTGCGTGCCCGGGTGAAATTGGCCCAGAGCCGATGGAAGAATGGCAAGGTGTAGACTATTTAGGTAAAGATATTGGCGCAAACTATCTGTTTCATCATGGAGGGGTGGTAGCAGACTATGCTATTGCAGCGGAAGGGTGTGATTGGGGAGTCACTTGGCAGGGTAATGGCTATGCGCTATTTCGCATTCAATTGCTCGGCGAAGGCGTATTCACCCCAATATTAGACAACTCTCCAGACCCTAATGATCACCCTAACCCTATTTACCAGTTAGGTAAAGTAATAGATGCGGTGCACCAATGGGCACAAACTTATGAACAGACGAATCACTATAAAAGTCGTGGCGGAGAATCTGTTCCGAAAGTGCAAATTGACGCTATTAAAGCCGGTTCGCCCCTGACTTTTGGTGCTGGTACAGATGTATGTTCTATATATGTTGAAGTAGGCCTGACTGCAAAACAAACAGCGTCACAACCTTACCATGAGCTTAATCGGTTGTTGGCTAGCTTAGGGTTGACGGGCTACAACATTGAGCCCGTGGTCGTTCGCCACGGCTTCGCTGCAGACGAGGCACAGGTGGCTCCTCTGGTTAAATCCCTGAGTCAAGCAACCTCAGCCGTGAAGGGAGAAGCGCTTACATTGGCTCATCCAGCGTATTCAAGCATGTGGCGTGATCACAATGTGTTTAACATGCAACGCATTCCTGCAGTGACGTCGGGTATGCCTCGCTTTCGCCCGACACCCAAAGATTTAACCGACAGTGCTCTAATTTACGCAATGACTGCGCTTGCCATTTGTGGGCGCGCTACCTAGAAACATTGAATACCAAGAGGTTTGCAATGCAACAAGCAAGTAAAAGCCCTGAAACGGGATTAATGATTGCGCCGTTGAAGGACAATTTTGGCGCGCAAATATTTGATGTAGATTTACAACATGCTGACGAGGCATTGCTACAAAAAGTTGTTCGCACATTTCACGCTCATGGCGCTATTGTTCTGCGCAACCAAACCATGGAGCCAGATGACCTAATGCGTTTTATTCAGGCATTTGGTGAACCAGAACTGCATACGCAGACAAAGTTCTGCTTACCTAATTACCCGCATATATTCAAAATTTCCAATATGGTCGATGCGAATGGCGAGCCCATTGGCGCGCATAATGATGGATTAGGTTGGCATACCGATTATTCGTACAAGGAAGAACCTGTAATGTGCACTATGTTGTATGCGGTGACTGTTCCAGAAGAGGGGGGAGATACACTATTAGCAGATCAAGTAGCGGCCTACAATGATTTACCCGACGATGAAAAAGCCTTTTTAGACACTTTAAAAATTCACCATTCACTGGTGCATTTTATCCAAAATCGTGACTTTAACAGCTATGAAATCACCGATGAACTGCGTCGAGAAAACCCCGATGTGATTCATCCGTTAGTACGTGTACACCCTTCTGATGGGCGTAAAGCGTTATGGGTAAGCACTGGCACTGTAAAACATGTTTTGGGTATGGACGATGAAGAAGCCATGGCGCTCGTCGAGCGATTGGTTAATTACACAACTCAACCAAAATATGTTTATCAACACAAATGGCAAAAAGGTGACCTATTGATGTGGGACAACCGTTGTACATTACACACGGGTACTCGCTACGACGACGTGAAATACCAGCGAATGGCTCATAGACTATGGGTAAAAGGAGAGCGTCCTATCGCGGTTGATAATAGCAATGTGGCTGAACGTAAAGTCTCTTGACGCATACTAAGCGACTTAATCGTCTCAAATGAGGGGTATATTATTCTCGTGATGATTTCATTATTTAATTGTTATATCCCGCTGGCCACTACCTAAGTAGTGGCTTTCTTTTTTACAACGCCTTAAACTCCAAATATCGCATTCTTCAAGACGCCATTGCCAATGCCATAATACGAGAACGAGAAAAGCCCCAATACCATCTAAGTAATGGGGCTTTGATTGACGTACGGCATGGAGCGCTTAGTGTTATTCCGTGGTAAAGTGCGCAGGTATTTGAGGCTCAGCTCCACCTTTTCCCCAGAGTATTATTTCATTTCCCCATGGGTCTTCAAAGGCAGAGTTAAAGCCATTAAATTCGTACCAAAAATGGTCTTTCCAAAGTACCTTCGCGCCCTTCGATACCGCCCGCTCAAGGATGTCTTCCATGGTGTCATCGTCGCTCACCAATATCCATACTCGGGCTTTGCGGCCAGGGCCTGCAATTTCTCTGGGGTCAGCACCTTCATTATTAGGGTGGGGGCGAGTGTTGTCGGCTTTATGGATGCCTAAATGAAAATTACCGATAGTTGTTTCGTTACCATTACTATCATACATGTTGCCGCCCGGAACCATACGGTGGAAGACACCATAAGGCCTAGGGTCGTTTTCCCACCCGAAAACATCAGCGTAAAATTCGCCAGCGGCAGCGGGATCATCGGAGGTCAAATCAACAAATATCAGTGTGTTCGGTTTGCTCATGTAGCACCTGTTCGTGGGTTGTATAAAGGTTTAAATAGGGTGTGGAGAATGGCCAGAACAAAAATGTTCCGACCAAATAGGCTTAAAAATTGTAGCTAAAGTTGGCAATCACTTGGCGAGGTGCAACGTATTCATCACTAACCACGCCGCTCCCGTACGGATCGACAAAGCGTCCAGCAATTGCCGCTTTGTCAGTAAGGTTGGTTGCAGTGATCCAGGCTTTCCAGTTTGCATCGTCAGGTTCATATTGAAGGAACATGTTGACGAGACCGTAGCTGTTGACTTGATCGACGTCAGTACTAAAGATACGGGCACTATAATCTCCTCGGTATAGGTACTCTATACGCGCAGTGATAAGGCCATCTTCTAATTCACCAAACCAAGTGGCGTTAATGCCGCCAGCCAATTTAGGTAGGTTTGGTGGCGTATTTCCCTCCACGTTAACCGTGGCTGAACCTCGGGCAACAAACCATTCGTAGCTCCAAGCGTAAGGCGCATCACCATTTGCAAGCGCAGCGGCGCCAGCAGCGTCGGCTTCTCGACGGTCTAATGCATAGTACTCCATGGGATATTCACCGTGCAGCGATGTGGCGTTGATGCCAAGTTGAACGCTGTCGTTAAATAGCCACCACGAGGCCTCTGCTTCTATCCCCCAAATATTTGCTTCTGGAATATTCCCAAGTCCGCCTGAATAGGGAATGGGGTCTTCTTGAATGTACTGCATATCTTTGTATTTGTAGTAAAACGCCGATACGTTTAACTTCAGCTTATTGTCGAGTAGCTGGTTTTTGCTACCTACTTCAAAGGCATCCACAATTTCCGGCTCTATGGTGGTGCTTACTACCATCGCGTTAACAGCGCCGCTATTAATACCGCCGGGTTTATATCCACGAGACAAACTTGTATACACCATATTGTTTGATGACAACGTGTAATTCACCGCAACTTTGCCTGTGACTTCATCGGTATCAAATTTCTTTGGTGAAGGCGTGGCATAGTAGGTAGAGGATAAGCCTTCAAAGCTATCGTCGTTGTAACGAATGCCTGCAATAATTTGCATATCGTCGGTAACATTTAATGTGCCTTGTAAAAATGGAGCCCACGATGTGCGTTCTAAAGATGAGTTTTCTGCATAAGATAAATTAGCAGGAAGTGAACTAGGATCAGTGTCGGCTGGCAGAACGCTAGTGACATCGTCGGGATCGGTGCCGGCGTATTCATTGACGTATTGGTCACTGTTTGAGTTGAGGTAAATACCGCCAATAACCCACTCAAAAAAACGGCCCGGATCAGAACTTAGTGATATTTCTTGCATCACTGTCTCGGCCGATGTTGCCCACGTCGTTACGTGATCGTACCCGCCAAAATTATCAATGGTGCTTCTGTCTGCATCAAAAGATTGGGCATGATCCATGTTTTGGTAGCTTGTTATCGACTTGAAGGTCATGCCTGATAGCTGCCATGTGACAATGGCGGACGTGACATCCATGGTCATATCAAACTTGGCGGGAAAATCCTGTGAAACCACTCGCGGGTCTGAATTAGGATCATCAATGGCTTTCAACGCGGCACCATTATTATGGGCATCATAATGTTGAGCAATGAAGACCACGCTTAAATCGTCACTCGCTTGCCATTTGGCTGAAACTCGACTGTTATCATTATTGGCATCGTCGAGTTCATAGCCACCAGGAATGCCGTTAGATTCAGCATAACCATCGTGACTGGTGGTTTGCGCCACGGCACGAATCGCAAAATCATCGCCGAGAGGTAGGTTAACAGCGACTTGTCCTTGATTGTAGTTGTAATTACCAAAGCCCGCCTGCACTTCGCCAAAAAACTCACCCAACACAGGCTTCTTACTAATGACATTGAGTGTGCCTCCGGTAGAGGCTGCACCAAATGCTGTTCCCTGAGGACCGCGTTGTACTTCAATGTGCTCTACATCTAAAAAGCCCATATTTAACGCGATGTTATTAGTGATGTACGCGCCGTCCATATGAAACGACACACCTGGATTGCTAAAAAAATTCTCCGGAGTTTGCGAACCTACGCCACGAATACTAACCATCCGTTCTGAGCCGCCACTTTTATTAATTTGAAGTCCAGGAACGTAACCATTTAAGTCGGTTGCATCTGTAATATTAGCCTGTTCCATTAACTCACCGTTCACCGCTGTAACAGACAGCGGGGCATCTTGTAAATTAACGCGGCGCTGATCAACGGTGATAGTTACGGTCTCTACATCGTCGGGGACTTTTTTATCTTCCGCATCTTCCGCAGCGAAAGCGACAGAGGTAGAACAAAAGATGGAAAGTAGCGCACTTTGAATCAAGGTCTTTCTAAAATGTAGTTCCTGCATGATGTTTCCTCTAATATTGGTAATCTTGTCTTTTTAGGTGGTGATTACTCTTGTTGAAAGGTTGCAGAAGCGACAGCTAAGGCGGTCGTATGAACAGGCTTACTTAGGAGCCATGTTGCATCAGCCGTTTGTTTTGTTATAGGAGTCCCATAAATACGCTGTGATTCGTTAATCTATAACGCAAGCAATGACACGCATATTTATTCCGCTTTCCTCGCCAATCTCTTCACGTGAATATCGGCAAACTTGCTCTAAAAAAACCGCAAATTGCTTAGCTTCATCTTCATACTACGCCAGTTTATTTGCTTATAATTGTTCAAATGTGTATGACTTTTAGGGAATGAGCGTACGAACGAAGGATATGAAAAAACACTATTTATTAAATGTTTGCTGCACGGATAACGGGATTTAAACAATCAAAGGCTAAATTGGACACTTGAGCACATTTTTTGCCCCTAATTCGCGCAGTTATCTTTATAGACTGGTGTCAAAGTGTACAAATTTGGTGCAATTTTTATTGGTCTTGTTTTTAATTTCCTTGAAAAACAATTGCTTGCTGATGGTATGGTTTATGCTGAGTATAAAGGCTAGTCAGTATACGATATGCATATTTACATTCCGACAGCCTAAACATGCTGTCAACCACACTGGCGATAAAAAAATATAGAGCGTCAAAAAACATAATAAACGACGCCGCCGTGAGTGTGATTTTAACAGGCAAGGTAAATTTAGATTACGCGTAATCACTTCCAAAGGGTCTTAATAGACCAGCCTTCTCGCTTTTTGTTTAACATGTGTTATCGGGTACGTACTAACTGGTCGTGTTCTTTAAACGTTGCATACGAAGGAGGTGCAGTAATGAGCTCTTGGAAGGTATCTACCGATAATTGTCCAATGGTTGAACGCTCTAATGTTTGGCAACAAGCGATGCATAAAGTGTTTATGCCGCCCTGTCAATTTCAAACGGGTAACACGAAGTTTCGAGGCAACATTAATACCATTGATACCCCTTTAGGTATTGAGTTCTCCATTCTATCTGGTTCTCCTATGGAGATATCCGGGAAATGTTCAGAACAACCATTCTCGTTTTGGTTGGCACTGTTGTTAGAAGGTGACTTTTCACTAAAGTACAAGGGTGCCCAGTACCCTGCCCAAGTCAATTCCATCATCTATGCGCCAACGGGCTTAGACATGACCCTGTCAGTGCACTCTGATTTTAAAATTTTATACATGAAAGTACCGGAAAACCTAATTCACAAACGCTTGTTGAATCTGAATTTACTGAATGTAGGCTACTTGCCTTGTGAATCTGGGATAAACAAAGTCTTTGCCACTATGCTTTCCTCATTGTGTGACAACATGGACGAATTAGACAGTACTGACTTACGGCCAATTGAAATCGCTCTTTCTGAGTTTTTAATTAGCAATCTTATTCACCAAAGTGGCGTTTTGGATTTTGGCAGTACCGCGAAAATTGATCAGTTCAAGCGGGTATGTAATATGATAGATGCAAATTTGGCAGATCCAGAGTTATCACTCAGCATGGTGGCGGTACAAAACCATGTATCGCAACGTTATATTCAGAAGTTGTTTGAATCTAGCGGCACCAGTTTTGTGAATTATGTAAGAGCTAGGCGCCTAGAACGATGCCGTTTTGAACTAGGACATCCTGAGTATCGTCATTTATCTGTGTCGGATATCTGCTTTAGATGGGGGTTCAACGATGCGGGTCATTTTAGCAGAGTGTTTAGAAGCGAGTTTGATATTACACCACGCGAATACCGACGTAAGCATAGTGAAAACGCAATAGCGAGTTAATCACAATGCGCCAAGCAAGCTACTTAAGGAAAAGGGCTTGCTTGACTACTTTATTTTTACTAAAGGTCTAACACTAATCGCTTTGAAATGGCACCTGAACAACATACCATCATAGTATCGTTACGAGCTTTTTCGCTTTCGCTTAACACATCATCTCGATGGTCAGGTGTGCCCTCTAAAACTTTAACTTCACAGCTTCCGCAGACCCCTTCAGCGCACGCATATGTCACATTCATTTTTTCTGCTTTCAACGCGTCTAAAATAGTTTGTTCTTCCTTAATGTAGATTTCTTTGCCTGTTCGCGCCAACACAATAGTATAGCCACCTTTGGCCACGTCAAGGTCGCCAGAAAAGCGTTCGCTGTGGCAGTGATTTGAAGGATAATCTTCACTACAAGCGTCGAAGTCATCCAATAATTTTAACGGGCCACAACAGTAAAAATGGCTGCCTTTAGGTGCATCGGCCATAATCTTTGACACTTGCATACGTTGAGACACTGGTTGACTAAAGTACACATTGACTTGTCCATACCTGGCTTGCTTCGCAAGTGTGCTAATGGTGTGAAATAATGGTGCGACGTCTGCGCTTTTTGCAGCATAGTGCAACGACCAAGTACGTTGTTGCGCCTCTAATTGCAAAGCCATAGATAACAGGGGGGTGATGCCAATCCCACCGCCAATTAATACTGAGTGATCTTCAGACTGTAGCAATTCGAAGTGATTGCGGGGGCCTCCGATGTTGAGAGTGTCACCTTCTTTTATGACTTCGTGCAATGCTCGAGAGCCGCCACGACTACAAGGGTCTAGTGCTACTCCAATAATATATCGGTGGGTCTCACCGGGAGTATTACATAATGAATACTGCCGAGTGATAGTGGGGCTGATGTGAACATCAATATGCGCGCCAGCTTCCACGGGAGGTAAATAAGTTCCCGCTGGAGGTCGTAATTCAATGAGGCGAGTACTTGCTCCTTCGTAGCGAATACTATGTACCGAGAGCGTAAACGTTATTTTTTCCATAATTGCACCAACCTGAATTACTGACCCTTGCGTTTCATTTTTTCCCACTGCGCGCGATAGCGGGGGACTAACCAGGTATTAAACTGACGTTGTGCGCCTTCCTGCCATGAATAGCGGCCGCGAGGTGCGTAGCGCGAGCGGAGCCCTTTTTGTACCAGCTCATCTACATGAATATCCTGTGCGTTGATATCAAGTGCCCGCTCTACCACCATTTCCATTTTTTTGTCGAAGTCTGGATCATCCATGGCACCTTTGGCGAACAGTACACCCAAGTCAAGCTGGTGACTTTCAGGTCCATCAGCGCGAAGAATTAAGTAAATTACGGCGTCACAGGTAAGTACGAGGGACAAGCTAGGCGGCAAGTTCGCGAACGCCATTCGGTTACGTTCTTCTTCGTTTAATTTTGGAAATATCGGCATGAGCGCTTTTTGTGTTGGATTAAAGCTCGCATCTTTGTGCAATGTGCCATTGGTACGGTAAAAACCAGCCGTCTCCTTTGGTAGCGACTCGGGAAATTTGGCTAATTCTGACGGAATGTAATCGTGATACTCACCTTGGTGCAAACGGTTGGCGTGATAGCCATCATTATTGTTTTCAAACATCACTTTCCAGCTAAAGGAATATTGAATATCACGGTCTGGGGCCGGCCCTTCTGCATCGGCAATTTCGTAATTAGCCAATATAGGTTCCAATGCGGTTAATCGAGGTGCTAACGGCTCGGCACTGTTGTTAAAGTTAATAAAGATAAATCCATGCCATATTTCTAATTTAAAGTTGGGCAGCCCCGTTGTTTCTTTATGGAAATTACAGGTTTTTTCCATTGCTGGTGCGTTTATCAAGTCACCTTTTAAGTTGTACACCCAATGGTGATAGGGGCAAGTGAAGGTTCTGGTGTTTCCTGCACCTTCGGCGACTAACATGGCGCGATGCTGGCAAACTGAAGACATCGCACGAATAGTACCGTCGCGATCGTGTACTACGACAATAGGCTCATTGACTACAGATGTAGTATAAAAGTCTCCCGGGTTAGGAACCCAATCTTCACGGCCTACACATAGCCATTCATGATCAAACAACGCGCGTTTTTCAAAATCGAAGAATGTGGCATCGGTATAACATAACGGCGGAAGCGTATTAGCGTGTTCTATTTCTTGTATTGAGCTCTCTAAACTATCAAAAAATTCATCATTTAAAAAAAACGGGCTCATAGTGGCTCCTGCACAAAGTTTGGGGTGACACAAAGACTGTAAAACTCAGGCTTTATGTGAACTTGGATAAAAACGATGAGATTGATGCTACGGGATTTGTCTTATGGAAGATTGTGCATTTACGTACAATTACTGGATTACCAACGTATAAATGCGTACCCCAGCTGAATCTATCCATATAAGTCAACGGTGTTGCAAGCCAAATCTATTCGAGTGACTCAGGCGTATTGTTTACAGTCCATTGATGACCGCTTTTTAATAGTGAGACACCGCATGAGCATTTAAAAATGCTACCTTTCATCGCACGGTAAATGGTGATTAACGCATTTTGATACCCATCAAATTCCTACTCCGAGCGAAAATTACCTCTTAGCTTTATTATCATAATTTTAACAATGTATGTTCTTCGTGCTATCACAGAATATTGAAGTGTCCGCGATAGCTATCGTTTTTGTTGGTGTTGATGGGGGGTAGAGGGCGCGGAAAGTAATATCGCAGCGGCTAGGCGAAGTGTTAAATAATTTGTGCTTTTTCTAAACCCTCCTTCTAACTTTGTATTGCAATGTCATTCAACGCCTCACAGCCACTTGGTTGTGTTTGCCGTTTTTTACCATTACCCTGCCTCGGCTTGTCTTACTCTTCTTGAGACAACAAGATATTGCTTTAGCGCGTTTTCATTTGAGGCTAATACTTTTTATGGCAACCCCATTGTCCACTTTTACCAGTGGATTATATGCATCAGTCAAACACACCTTTAACTACACCAGTGGTTTAGGCGCTGTGTTGTGCCTGGCGAATGCGGCCTTGTTGCTAAATGTGGTATTAGTGATTAGCGGCACCATGGCAGATTCTGCGGAATTTGTGAGTGCGTTAAACGAAAGCCTTGTTATAGAGCCTTTTGTTATAGCGTTTGCCAATCATACGCTTTCTCAATTCATGGTACCTACCATTGCCCTGGTGCTAAGTGGCCTACTGGTTAAAGCCATTGCCATAGCTAAAGCGCCAATTGCCAAAAAACGTCGCTCTTTATCTTACCCTTGCCCTACATTTCCTCAGCCTTTTGTTCAAAAGCTAGGTAGTCGAGCCCCTCCGGTTTTTAACTAACCGTCTTCAATTTATACATCTGAAACCTGAATGCCGAACTTCCCTTTGTGTGAGTAGGCAGGGTGGTGATGTTTTTTCTGATGTTTTAAACCAGCTGTACCTTGCGTAAAGCGCGTGCATGCAGCTATCGCCGTTTAACGTGTGGGTTATAGGAAACCATTTTGTCTATTCGTAACCTTTTTAAATTACTTGTCACTATTTGCGTGCTAACACTGGCTGGCTGCAGTGGTGGTATTCTCGATCCGAAAGGGCAAGTGGGGGTGGATGAGAAGAACCTTATTATTCTTTGCACCATTCTCATGCTGCTTGTTGTTATTCCTGTCATTGTTCTAACGCTCTATTTTGCGTGGAAATACCGCGCCAGTCGTGACTTTGAAATATACACCCCAAAGTGGGCGCACTCGACCAAAATTGAAGCCGTGGTATGGTCGGTGCCCATTCTCATTATTATTGCTTTAGGGGTCATAACCTGGCGTTCGACGCACACCCTCGATCCCTACGCTCCGTTAGAAGGAAAAGGTGAGCATCTTACCGTTGAAGTGGTATCACTTAACTGGAAATGGTTATTTATTTATCCGGAGCAAGGCATCGCGACGGTAAATGAGTTGGTGTTTCCTGCCAATAAACCGGTGGAATTTAAAATTACATCGGAAGGCACCATGAATTCATTTTTTATCCCGCAATTGGGAAGCCAAATTTATTCTATGGCAGGTATGGAAACCAAGCTTCACCTTATTGCCAACGAGCCAGGTACATTTAAGGGAATATCGTCTAACTACAGTGGTGCTGGTTTTACGGGAATGAAATTTAACGCTATTGCTACGCCCACTGACGCTGATTTTGACGCTTGGGTAAGCAAAGTTAAGTCACAGCAACAAACCTTAAGTCAAGCGTCTTACAAGGTATTGGCGCAGCCCTCAGAGTATCACCCTGTTACCTATTACGGCGACGTGGAAGATGGCTTATTTCACCATATCGTCATGAAGTATATGGCAGACCACGGTTCTATGGACTTTTACGCAAAGCCAGATCACGCCGCTAAAGGCATGCATGAGACAGCGGTAATGGACAATGGTCATCATAAAGAGGTTACACACTAATTATGTCTTTTTTAGGTAAATTATCGATAGAGTCTGTGCCCTATCACGAACCCATTATTATGGTGACCCTCGCAGTGGTTGCTGTATTGGGATTAGTGATAGCGTCACTTATTACTAAGCATAAACAATGGGGGACTTTGTGGTTTGATTGGATAACCTCCGTCGATCATAAGCGCTTAGGTATTATGTATATTGTACTGGCGATGATTATGCTTCTGCGTGGCTTTGCTGATGCCATTATGATGCGAACCCAATTAGCCATGGCCACTAATGGCGCGCCAGGGTATCTGCCTCCAGAGCATTACGACCAAATTTTCACGGCTCACGGCGTGATCATGATTATTTTTATGGCAATGCCATTCATGATTGGCTTAATGAATATCATTTTGCCGCTTCAAATTGGTGCCCGTGATGTGGCCTTCCCGTTTTTGAATAACTTGAGTTTCTGGCTGACTGCTGGCGGCGCAATTTTGGTGAATGTCTCGTTAGGTTTAGGTGAATTTGCTAAAACGGGTTGGGTGGCCTATCCGCCGTTAGCGGGGTTAGAGTTTAGTCCCGGGGTGGGGGTCGATTATTATATATGGGCCTTGCAGATATCCGGGCTCGGCACGCTACTTACTGCCGTTAACTTTTTAGTCACTGTATTTAAGATGCGTGCGCCGGGCATGAAATTGATGCAAATGCCTATTTTTACATGGACTTGCACTTGGGCGAACATTTTGATTGCTGCGTCTTTCCCAATTTTAACTGCCGTTTTGGCCATGTTAACCCTTGACCGTTATATGGATTTCCACTTCTTTACCAATGAAGCGGGTGGAAACTCCATGATGTACATCAACTTATTTTGGGCGTGGGGACACCCGGAAGTGTATATTCTGGTGTTGCCAGCGTTTGGTATTTTCTCGGAAGTCATTTCAACCTTTACTGCAAAACGTCTCTTCGGCTACAAGTCGATGGTGTACGCATCTGGTGCTATTGCCATTTTAGGGTTCGTAGTTTGGCTGCACCACTTCTTTACGATGGGCTCTAGCGCCAACGTCAATGCCTTTTTTGGCATTATGACCATGGTGATTGCTGTGCCGACTGGGGTGAAGCTCTTTAATTGGTTATTTACCATGTATCGAGGCCGTTTAGTCCTTAGCGTTCCTGTTTTATGGACTTTAGGGTTCATGGTGACCTTTACCATTGGCGGTATGACTGGCGTATTGCTTGCCATTCCTGGTGCCGACTACGTGCTTCACAATAGTCTATTTTTGATTGCGCACTTTCATAACACAATTATCGGCGGCGCTGTATTTGGCTACCTCGCAGGTTTCGCGTTTTGGTTTCCTAAAGCCATGGGCTTTAAGCTAGATGAAAAAACCGGTAAGGCAGCGTTTTGGTGCTGGCAAATTGGTTTCCTTTTGGCGTTCATGCCCCTTTATGTGCTTGGCTTTTTGGGTATGACACGCCGTCTTAACCATACCGATAATCCAGATTGGAATATCTGGTTATACATTGCCATGGTGGGGGCGTTCGTTATTGCAATCGGTATCTTTTTCCAGTTGCTTCAGTTGTTCGTCAGCTTTAAAAATAAAGATAAGCTAAACGATACCACTGGCGACCCATGGAATGGGCATACCCTGGAATGGTCAACAGCCTCCCCGCCGCAATTTTACAATTTTGCGCACATTCCTCATATCCAGGACATTGATGCATGGACAGACATGAAAGAGCGGGGGGAGTCTTACCAACGGCCACAGCAGTATTCACCTATTCATATGCCTAAAAACACGTCAGCAGGTGTGTTTATGAGCATGAGCTTTACCGTGATGGGGTTTGCGTTAATTTGGCATATTTGGTGGTTAGCCATAGTAGGGCTAATGGCTGGAATTGGTGTGTTTATTAAGCGTTGCTACACCCGCGATGTGGACTACTACGTTCAGGTAGATGAGATAGATCGTATTGAACAAACGCATTTGGGCGCAAATACCACAGGAGCAAATGCATGAATACAGTAACAGCCACCATGCACACCGACGATCACGAACACCACGGGCATCATGAAAACAACACGGTATTTGGTTTCTGGTTGTATTTAATGACCGATTGCTTGTTGTTTGCCTCGTTCTTTGCCACCTACGCGGTATTGTTTATGAATACCGCTGGCGGCGTGTCAGGGAAAGACATATTCGAACTCAATTTTGTGGCGGTAGAAACCGCTGCTCTGTTAGTAAGTAGCATCACGTTTGGCTTCGCAATGATTGGTGCTCACAAACAAAACAGGGGGACTGCGTTAGCCTGGTTAGCCGTAACATGGCTATTAGGTGCAAGCTTCATAGGCATGGAAGCCTATGAGTTTCATCATCTCATTACCCATGGGCACGGGCCACAGCAAAGTGCTTTTTTGACGGCCTTTTTCTCCCTAGTAGGGCTACACGGTTTGCACGTTACCGCCGGTCTTATTTGGATGACGGTGATGTTCATTGAAGTTAGCCGCCGGGGCTTACCCGAGCAAACGGTAACGCGGTTAAGTTGCCTTAGTTTATTTTGGCACTTCCTCGATATTGTTTGGATTTGTGTATTTACCGTGGTTTATTTAATGGGGGCAATGTAATGGCGTTACACGATTCACATAGCAAAGCGCATCAAGATGCGCCAGCGCAGGCATCGCATGAAGACCACGGTAGCGTTAAATCCTACGTGGTGGGGTTTATCCTTTCAGTGGTTCTAACGGTTATCCCGTTTGTGTTGGTCATGAAGGGCGACTTTTCAAAGGTGACCACGCTTTGGAGCGTGATTATCTTAGGGTTAATTCAAATTTGGGTTCACCTGAAATACTTCCTTCATCTTAATTTTGTCACTGACGAAGGGCGAGCTAATACTTTTTCGTTTTTATTCAGTGCGCTTATCATTTTTATGGTCGTTGGCTTATCTATTTGGATAATTTATGAGTCTAACGCCATGATGATGTACTAGTGAACGCTTAAGTTAGAAGGTAAACAGTCAATGAATGTGACATTCAAACGCTACCTTACCGTAACGAAACCGGGCATTATTTTCGGGAATCTAGTTTCTGTTGCTGGGGGATTCTTACTTGCAGCGAAAGGTCATGTGGAGCCAATGCTAATGATAGCCACTTTGGTGGGCCTATCGCTGGTGGTAGCGTCTGGGTGCGCCATCAATAACTGTATCGACAGTGATATCGACAGGAAAATGCAGCGAACCCAAACTCGGGTTACGGTTACGGGAGAAATGTCCCTTGTCGCTGCGTTTTTCCATGGCCTGTTTTTAGGTGTACTCGGCTTTGCCATCCTTGTCATTTACACCAATATGACCGCCGTGTTTTTTGCTGCCTTCGGATACATCATTTACGTGGGGTTATATAGCCTCTACATGAAGCGGAACTCGGTATACGGTACCTTGGTGGGAAGCCTTTCCGGCGCGGTACCACCTGTGGTGGGGTATTGTGCTGTAAGCGGCCAGTTCGACACTGCCGCGGCAATCTTGCTGGTTATGTTTAGCCTCTGGCAAATGCCGCATTCCTATGCCATTGCTATCTTCCGTTTTAAAGATTATGAAGCGGCAAATATACCTGTATTGCCGGTGGCTAAAGGGGTGGCCAAAGCAAAACAACACATAGTGCTTTATATTGCAGTATTTGCCCTTGTCGTTTTATTGCTGCCATTAAGTGGTTATACGGGCATAGGCTTTATGGCTGTGGCGTGTACCACCAGTTTGTGGTGGTTGTTCATGGCACTTCGGGGATACCGCCGCGACATCAATATTGAAGGTTGGGCGCGACAAGTGTTTGGGTTTTCAATTTTAAACATAATCGCGCTGTCTATTGCAATGTCTGTGGATTATCACGAACCAATCAAGCACGATTTTTGTTTTCAATCGCTTCAATTTGCTTGTAAAGCGTTTCTGACTCTGCAGTCAGCATAGAATAGGTTTTTATGTCGCCGTTTCGCTGAGCATGCATGGCGCGTTCAAGCAACTTATCGTATTGTCGGCGTAATTTTTTAGTTGGGTTAGATTTAAATAAATTAAACACAGGCCAATCTCAGTGGTGGGGTGACGGTTAATTAACGTAAATTCAAGCCTAATCGATCATCTATTACAGGGTTTTAATTAAAGCCCTATGCTTTTTATCCTCAAGTTGTTGTACCTCAGTGGTTTATGTTTATCAGGTAAGCCGTTTTTCGCAGTAACCGGTTAAGTGCCAAGCTAGGCCTAACTCGTAGGTTCGAGTGATTATTCCTATTTGAATATTTTTAACAGAAGTCTTAGCCCGCATAGCCGCTTAGTGAGAATGTAGTTGGTCTACTATTTATTTATGTTGCTAGGAGAATGGGCGCATGTTCAAGGTATCGTGTTTGGGGTTATTCATGGGGACGTCGTTATTTGCTTTTGCTCAAAACCCGTTGCCATTAGGTGAAGGGCTAAGAACTGCAGACCCGTCCGCTCACGTATGGGAAGACGGTCGTCTCTATTTATATACTTCACACGATATGGAATGCCAAGAAGACTTCTGGATGCAAGATTGGTATACCTTTTCTTCTACCGATCTAGTGAACTGGACGAATCATGGCCCAGGTTTATCGTTAGACGAAATTGCGTGGGCAGACAACTACGCTTGGGCGCCAGATGCCGCGTATAAAAATGGAAAGTATTATTTAGTTTTTCCCGCAGGCACAGGCCACAAAGATAGAAAAAACCCTGAAAAAAGCACTAAATGGATGGGGATTGGCGTGGCAGAAAGTGACTCCCCCACAGGGCCTTTTAAAGACATGATTGGTGCGCCTTTATGGCGCGAGCCCTATGCTAACGACCCCAGTCTATTTATCGACGATGATGGCAAAGCGTACTTATATGTTCACGCGCAAGGCGCTGATTATCATGTGGTAGAAATGGCTGACGACATGCGAAGTATTAAAGGTAAGCTGGAAAAGATGGATATGGGGGGGTATACCCCCAAAATGGAGGGGCCTTGGGTATTTAAACGGGAAGACTTATATTACTTTACTATGCCTGAAAATAATCGCGAACTTAGCTATTACACCAGCCCATCGCCCAAAGGCCCTTGGACTTACCACGGGGTGATAATGGAACAAGAGGCGAACAGCAACAATCATCATTCTATTGTAAATTATCAGGGGCAATGGATACTGTTTTACCACCGTTGGTTAGACATTGACTCTACCTGTGGTCGACAAAGGCACGTTGCTGCTGAATACCTCTATTTTAATGAAGATGGCACCATACAACCCATTCGCCGAACCCAAAAAGGCGTAGCAGACTTTGCGAGTCAGGGTAATCAAAAACAATAACTAAACCCAGTTATGAAGGCTTTCGTGGAGTAGGTTATAATGGCGCCATAGTGATTTTTTTAAGGTTCTTATATGGCCACGGCATCCGCACTTCACATATTGGTGAAAACAGAAAAAGAAGCGTTATCCATTTTGCACCAACTTAAAAAGGGTAAAGACTTTGCTACGTTAGCAAAACGCCATTCTACCTGCCCTTCAGGCAAACGGGGTGGCGATTTAGGGGAATTTCGTCGGGGCCAAATGGTAAAAGTGTTTGACGATGTGGTGTTTAAAAAAGACGTGTTAAAGGTGCACGGGCCAGTTAAGACCCGTTTTGGTTATCATTTGATAAAGACGCTATATCGAAACGGCTAGCCCCTTTAGGGCACCCAGCGTTCGCCGCAAATTCCGTTTTTCGTGTACTGGTTGAACGGGCTTTTGTAGGGGTGGATAGCCTCAGAGAGGGCGTTTTTATGATCAACAGAAATAAAGACATCTGTGTCTGGTTTTCCCTTACTATCCAGCAAATAGTAATTTGATACATAGCCAGCCACGAACATTTTATCCTCCATTCCTACATCCACAAGTTGCACCTTGGTCACGGCTTTAAAGCGTGCGTTTTGGTTGTCTAATGACAAAATCTTGCGGAAGTAATAGCCCTTTTCTTTTTGGTGCTGTGAAAAGCCGCTTAGTATGTCGATGAGCTCGGTTAATCCAATGGCCTCTCGCTGAAGCATAAAGTTGTGGGTAACGCCTGTGCCCTGTTCGCTAGCGTGCCCAGCGTTATATGCCTGTTCGGCCTCCAGTTCGGCTAAATAGCTTTTGCCTTCGTCAGTGTATTGGTTCAGTGCTTCTGTATTCATATGAACGTAGTAATCACTGATGCCAGCAGGGGATACCTCAAACAGCCAGAGATCTGGGGTAACGGCGGCGCGCGCTTTCGGTTCTTGAGGGCCTTTGGGAACACATTTTTCAGAAATATAATAGTAATATTGCCCAGCATCAATGGCGTACGCATTTTGCAAACACAGTAGGGCAAAAACACCAATGAGTGCTTTGGTTCTACCTAGCATATTACGCAAAATTTTCATATTAACCCCACCAAGATAACCACAAAACGGCTAGTGTACGGGCATCTTTATCACAATGCGAGTGTGCTGGGTTTTCTTGTTACGCATAGGCCTTAGTTAATACCGCTAAGCTCGGCAACAAAAAAGCCCCTAAGCTTTTTCACTTAAGGGCTTGTCATCTTACAGGGTTTATAAACTTGGAATAGACTCAGGATCTTGCTTGATTTTACCCACTCCAGCATGGTTGATGACAATCGCTTTGGTTTTATCGGCATCATCTAATTGATACTCATAGGGCACTTCGTAACTGGATGTTGGCGTAGCCTCTGGCCCCGCAACCACGTCGCCGTCAGCCGGCGTTGTCCAGGTTACACCCTCACCAAACACGTTTCCTGATGTATTCCAGTAGCCAACCACATCGGAATAAAAAGACACGATGGGGTTCTGAGTATTTTCAAATACATTATTGTTAATGCGTAACTCAGCGCCTTGTCGTGAATTGATGGCGGTAGAGGTAATGTTGCTATAGTAATTATTATACAAATGACCTACACCGTAGCGAAACAGTGGCAATCGGGATTCGATGTTTTCAAACCGGTTATGGTGGAAGGTAATCATGCGATCAGTATTGGCACTGTCAGTATCGGTTTCCGTATGTCCGTGCAGCGAACCTTTCCAATGGTCGTGCAGGTAGTTATAGGAAATAGTGATGCTTTTTGCGCCTCTTTTACTGTCAATTAAACCATCGTAATAGTCTTTGTCTACATTGAGGGTACTGTACAGTTCATTGTGATCAATCCAAATATGGCTGGTGGTTGAGCCATCATTATCACCTTCAATGGCAATGGCGTCTTTTCCTTCTGTTAATACGTGGTGAATTTTCAGATTGCGAATAATGATGTTGTTGGCACGTTTTATCAGTATGCCTATGCCGTCCAATTCTCCACGGCTGGCCACACCAATAATAGAAACATCGTTCATGTCTCTAATTTCAATTGGCGCCCCCGAGCTGCCATTGTTGGCGTCGGTAATGGTGCCATCGACGTATATGGTCACCGGGGTATTCGCTGCTTTTGCGTCGTCTAATGCCGCTTGCAATGCAAGCCCCGTATTCACGGTGACTACAGTGCCGCCCGCGCCTCCCGACAGGGTGTAATTATGTTGGGCGAAACCTTGCGACACCGAAACATCGGGTACAGTCACAACCGGATCACTAGGTACGCTAGGCTGCCAGCCAGTATCATTGTCATAATGGGCAAAAATAGCCTCTCGGGTGGTGAGTGAACTGACGTCGCTTTCAGTGAGCAAATAAGCAGACTCCCGGGTAGAAAGGTTTAGCGCGTTTCCTTGCAAATCCATACTGCCATATTCTCGCCATCCCGCATTCGCCGTTGCCGTAACCGGGTTGGGGGCGGGTTGATCACGCACGCCCTCACCCGCCCAACCGATATCCGCAATGTGAGTATCAAATCGGTTATTGATAAGGGTAATGTTATCAAAGTAGTTTTCACTGCCGCCACTTCGGGCAATGTAAGTAGAATTATCCAATACACCATTACCAAGTGGGCCGGGGCCGTTGGTGAAACGGCTGTTTAGAAAAATGAATCCCTTGTGGTCAATGTCTGGCACGCGGGCCTGTAACACGTAGCCGCCAGCGGTATCTTCATCTGGGTTGCCATTTTTAGAATCACCAATGGTACGAATTTCACTGTTTTCAAAAAGCGCGGTATTCACATAACCCCAAATGAAATCCACGTTGCCAGCAACAAGGGTCTCATAAAACCAGCTATAACCTTTTAGTTGCAATGTATCTTGTTCGCTGATGAAGTTCATGTTCACCGCACTTAAACGTCCATCATCATTGTTGAAATAAAGGGCTTCAGCTTGATTGGAGTAGGCGTTGCTACGTGTGTGTGTATTTTTCAGGGTGAAGTTATGAAGTGTTAAGTTATCTGCGCCCTCCACGAGAAACACGCTTCGTCCCCCTTCAGCTACCGTGGCGCCCACGGGCGAAGACTTTCCACTGCCACTGTTTAGGCTGTCGTAGTTGGCGTAATAAACAAGGGTGTTGTCTCTGCTTTCCCCTTGAATGGTGACGTTATTTTGATTGCGTAAAAAGAGAAGCTCTTCGTATTCACCATCCCGTAGGGTAATGGTTGCAGGCTGTTCCTTAGGAAGGTTTTCCATGACATAGTTTAATGCGCCTTGTAATGAACGAAAATCTGCTTCGCCATCATCATCCACTAAAAGGTGGGTGCCTGTAGGAGCGGCTTCCCGCGTTGTGAAGGTCCAATTTGCCGTTTTACCCAAACCGTTAAAAAGTTGGCTATTTAGTGAAGCGTCAGTGACCAAACCGTCGCTAATGGCCACATAATAGCTTTCGCCATATTCCAATACATTATTGTGAGGTTTAACAATAAGCTGATTACCTTCCACCTTGATAGGAAGGTAATTTACATGACGCAGTTTGTCTTGCCCATGATACCCAAGAGCGTCTATGTCACCACCCATTGAAATGACGTCTACAATGCTATCATCACTTTGTTTGTAAATACGCACTTCGCCGGAGGTGCCAAGGGTCGGGGCATCGTCAAACGTAAGTGTGAGGAGCCCGTCGAGGTACGCATTTTGTTGGCCTGCAAAGGGCGTGGTGAGGGGAAACAAGTCACCATACGTGGCACTTGGCATAGTAAAACCTTCTTGCACAGTCACGCTTAGCACTTTGAATAATGCAGGGTCTTCGCCAGAAGTGAAGGTGACTTGTGCGTTACCCTCCGCGTTTGCGGTTAGCACAACCAGCGAGCCATCCTGCTCTACGCTAACCACACTTTCATCACTGCTTATGACTGAAAATTCGTCTTCAGTAATACCATCACTTTTTACCGCAGTGACGTGAACATAGAGAGGGTCCTCACTGGTCGTGGTTTCCCATGCATTGGTGGCGTAGTCCAGCGTAAGCTGTACAGGCCTTTCACTTGGGTCTCCCACCTTTAAATCATCTAATTCAAATGAGCGATTGTTAGTGAATAGCCCGATTAAGCCTTTCGCGCTGTAACTGGAATCGGTGGTTGAGCCTAGATTTTCTCCATTGAGATAAACCGTTAGTTCATCGCCAACCATGTCTATACGCACTCGATACCAAGTGCCGTCAACACCGTCTTTTTCACCTATTTCTATGGGCGATTTTTTTTGTAGAGGTCGGCTAATACTGCCCGCTTTGCTCACTGCTATTTCAACTTGGGTACTGGTGCTAGCATTTTGCACGTTCAAGCCGCCTGCAAACCAATTGCCTACACTGTCATATCGACCAAGTAGAAAAATTTGCTTGTTTCTGGTGGTACTATTTTGGCGTGGACGAATTCGTGCTTCCACAAAATAATCTCCACTTTCAGGCAAGTCGGTGAGTACACTGTCTTTAACTAAGAGAATCTCCCCACCTTCACCTCCTGCGGTATATCGCATTACATTATTGCCATCATCATCCAGTATATCGAAGCTACCTTGCGCACCGTTACTGCCACTTTCATTGGCTAATAGGTCGAAGTTATCGAATGAACCCGAAGAAAAGTCATCACAAAAATAAAGCGTGGGGGCAGAGTCGCAGCTAAACGCTTGGCTTGAGGATCCATCATCCAAGTAGGTGATCACGAGATTATCAATAGTGACTACGCCACCACTTTCGGTACGCAATTGTAAAAATGATGACGAAGTGGCCACAAAACCTTCAATAGATAATCGCTGACCGGCAGTGAGTGAGGTAATAGGTTCACTGAAGAACTTGGCGTCGCCGCCATGGATTGACTTGCTGCTACTGCTGGTGTTGTTGTCTGCATAGATGATGAAGTTATTATCACCTTCGGTATCTTCAACATTAATAATGTCCATACTAATCATGTACGGGCGGCTTAAATCTAATATACCTGTGGTCGCAGTGTCGTCTGCGCTTGTCTCTACATCAGGCGTGGTGTTACCCAGCGTAAAGCGTGCACTATCTATGGTGAGTGAGCCGTCGCTCATGGTAAGGCCAGAGCTTCCGCCAGTGATACTATAAAACGGTGTTTGAGCACCGCCATCTGTGGCTTTGTAACTTGGCGAGAAGAAGCTATCAACGTCGGTTTCAAAGGTTTCTTCAAGCAACACATTAGCTGCAATATACTCAATGCGAATATTGTCGATAACCACTCTCGAACCGCTTTCAGTTCTAAACTGTAAATACGAGTTCTGACTAGCGATTGGCCCTTCCACGGTGACAGTGGTGCCAGCAACTAAACTAGTGACAAGCTCATTGTAAAAACGAGAGCTTCCACCTAGGTAAGAATTGGCGCTGCCAGAGGTGTTATTGTCCACATAGATTTGGAACTTGTTATCGCCTTCAGTATCTTCCGCAGCCACTACGTCAAAGATGACGTGGTACGGTCGACTCAAATCGAGGGCGCCGTTCACTGATGTATCATCTGCGGAGCTTTGAGTATCGGGTGTAGTATTGCCTAGTGTGAAACGACCACCGTCTAGCTCAATACCATTGCTAACCTGGGTTACCTGCCCCCCTGTTTTCGTTAACATTGGTACGCTAACACCGTCAGCGGTTTCGATGGCAGCAAAATTGGTGGAAAAGATATCCTCGCTAATGCCAGCAAACGAATAACTTAGAGGCAGTGGGGTAGTAGGAATGATCACCGGTTCTTCAGGTTCGGTGGGTTCAGGCTCCGTTGGTGCAGTGGGTACGTCAACCGCATCTGCAACGGTCTCAATTTTAAGATTATCTAGGGTAATTGAGCCACTTGAGTCGGTTCGAAGCTGGAAGAAACTGTTAGTAACAGTGTTATCTAGAATCTTTGCATCGGATGCTGCAGGGTCGCCGCCATTCACATCATCGCCTGGTTCATACGTGTATGAATAGCGAGTACCGGCTTCAAGCTCTCCGTCGCTAAGAGAAATACTGACAAATTTTGACGCGGCGCCATGAATAGAATTGTCTTGACCTGTGGTGTTGTTGTCAACATACAAGCTAAAGCTACCAGCACTGCCAACTGCGACAATATCGAAGCTAATCGTAAAGCCTTCGCTTAGGTTATAAATACCTTGACCAACGGTATCTGTACCTGAGGTATTGGCCCCTGGATTTGCAGCCGCATTACCAATAGAAAAGCGATCGCCTTCTAGTGTTAATTGGCCTGTTGAGGCATCCACAAGCGGGCTACCGCCGGTAACATAGTAGAGCGCTCCTGCATCGGGCGCATCGCTAAGTCGCTTGTATGAAGATGAGAAAAAGGTATCGGTATCGGTATCAAAGTTCTCTTCTAAAGCGGCTTGAATCGCATTGGCAGCTTCTTCAAGTCTTATTGATTCTGCGTCAGCTTGTGCTTGGGTAAAGGCAAACACAGCTGCTTGTGGGTCCTCATTTGATAAACAGCTTTCAACGTAGGTAGCAATCGGGGTGGCGTCATCAGCACTGATTAAACACAGGCTATAGACATCATTTACGGTATTGTAGGCACGTGAAATGAGGTAATGGGTTTCTTCTTGTGCATGTAAAACCAGTACTTTTCTGCCAAAAGCGAATTCGTAGTTTCCGCTGAGCGTTTCATCCCCGGTCACTAACGTAAAGTCACCCGCTAAGTTATTTTCATCGACTGGAGTAAACGAAAATGTCCGCTGCGTCACTTGCCTATTTTCTATGAAGGGTGCATACACGTCGCCGGTAAATTTAGTGACATCGAAGGTATTAGGAAAGAGTGTACCTAGCTCGGTCTCAAGGTAACTGACGAAATGCGACAGTGCCGTTGACTTGTCTATTAGTGTGTTGCTTGCCCCGCCTGCAGCGGGTAACCAAACTTCAACATCGGAGGCAAAATCTGCATCCGATTGATTGAAAAAGTCAGTGAGGGTTTCGCCCTCTTCTAAGGTGACAGTTGCCACATTTGCAGCATCAGCGCTAAGCGTAATACCGTTTGTTGGGTCGCCATCTGTGTCTAGCGACTGTAGCAATCTAATAGTGTTCACCACCGATTGGTTAAAAGCATTGTCAGTAGCAAATAAATCTAGCGGAGATATAACACTTGATGCTGGGGTCTCAGGAAAGACTAAGTCCCCAATATAGAATGAGAGTTGCTCGCCTCGAAAGTACGAGAATTCACCATTTTCATCGGTTTGGCCGGCTTCAACGGACGCAGAATTATAGCTAAGCCCACTGACTGGGCTATCCACAAAAACACCTGTAAGCGCAGGATCTGGCGGCAGTTTTACGTTAGTCGTACTTTTCTCTCCGCAGCCAGCAATAACTAAAACACTACCTATAAGGGCAGCAACATAAGTGAGTTTCATTGACTCAACCTCCATGAAATGCCACGCGTACCCTATTAATCAGTTCGCGTTGGCATTGAAATTTTCAATGTCTGAGCCAATGGCTCAGAACGAACTAATTAATAGAATTTAACGTTCACACCTAATTGGTAACTTCTGCCATATTCTTCTTTTTGATAAAGAATATTGCCGCCGCTTAAGGCATTACCTTGGAAGTAACGTAAGTCTGCTTCTTCAGTTAAATTGATGGCGTCAAAATACACCTGAACCTTGTCGGTGACGTCGTACTGAAGTTTAAAGTCGAGGCTTTTCACATCGGCTTGGTACTGATCGCCCCACACTTTGCAACCTTTAGGGTCGTTTATGTCAGCGGTGACTGGGCAAGAGCCAATTTGTTCCAAAACATCAGAGCGGATGTTGCCGATAAGACGTGCTGAGAAAGTCTGGCTCTCCCAGCCGAACACCAGATTAAACGTGGTGTCAGCCTGATCGGGCAGCGCCACTTTGCCCTGTCGAATTGACTCATCAAGCACGGCCTCACTATTGAGAAGTGTTGCGTTGCTCTGCAGAAAGAAGCCATTGTCGAAATATTGGTTATAGCTAAGCTCAACGCCATATACCTTGGCGCTTTCACCATTAACCGTCACATTGATTTCGTTTAGATAGAGATCTTGTGGAATAACAAACTCTGTAACTTGATTCACCGGTAGGGTAAGGGGTAAATCAGCGATAGACATCCCGATACCATTTACATCAACAATGAAATTCTCAATATCTTTATAAAAGACCGCAGCCTCTAAAAACAGGTTTTCGCTAGGATACCAACCTACCGAGGCATCGTAGTTTACCGATGTCATCGCAAGCAAGTTGGGGTTACCAACATCTAACGCATTGTCTGAACCTAATACGTACTGACTGAGTTGTTGTAACGATGCGCCACCTTGGCTGTCGTCACAATCATCTGTACCCGGTGGGCAAAGTTCAATGTCGCTATCAAAAATGGCATAGGCACGGGCTTGTTTGAAGGAGGGGCGAGTGAAGCTGGTCCAAATTGCACCGCGTACTAAAATGTTCTCAGAAGGCTCCCACTTAATATGTGCACTTGGAAAGAATTCGCTGTATTTAATCGCTGCCTCTGGCAAAGGAATCGCAATATCCAACGCACCGGCGCCAGCGCCATTAAATTCAAAGTCGTCATTTTCCAGTGACATAAACCCAGTGGATGAGAACTCAGTTTCTGTCCAACGCACACCAGTGATGAGGGTAGCATCTAAGCCAATGGGAAATTCTGCCATGGCGTATACGGCCTTAGTATCCTCTACAATGGCATAATCACCTTTTGTGCTTTCTATTGACACTTCACCATTCGTCGCTGGCACCACGGTTTGTCGTGTGGCATCGACAATCTGATCCACGGTGGCTCGGCTTTCAAACGGTAGCTGAAAGTTGCTGTCAGAAGGAATGCTGCTGTCATAATCAGCCAAGGTTGAGTTTACGGCGGCAATGCAGGCGGCATCATCATTACAATCATTTGGGTTGGGGTCGAAGCTCCAGCGGTCTTTGTCGCGAACATGATCTCGTTCGGTTACTTCAGCGCCAACCTTGATGTAGTTAAGGTAGTCATTAAAAATATCTGTACGAAGGTTTAAGTTAACCGTTTTTATTTCATCGGTTCTTTTACCGTCTTCTAAGAATAAGTTATCAAACTGATAATTTGACAGTTCAAATCCGTTACCACTTCCGGACGTGCCAAAAATACTGTTGCTTGGGTCGTAAGTGAGGCCCGCAATCTCGGCGGCATCCTCGGCCGACATTATTTTTGCACTTATTGTATCCCGGCTTCCTTGACCATAGACGATTAAATCTCGTTCTCTAAATTGTACACGGCGATCGCCACTAGAGTCTTCTTCTGAGCGAGATTGCGCAAACTCATAGTCAAGCACAAAGCGCTCCGCAATACGATTTTCGCCACCTAGGCTAAAGGTAGTCGTCTTGTTTTCACTTTCTTGGATAAAGTGCTGATGGAATACATCGATATCGCTTAATATGAATTCCTTGGTTTGACTGTTTACATAGACAATTTCACTGTTGCCTACCGAACCTGCATCCTGAAAATCGTAGAATTCACGCTGCGCGAGATCGTCGTCTTCAAATTGTGTGTAGGTGCCCTTGGCGTAATAGTAGCTATCCGCATTGGGCTTGTATTCTAAATTGAGCGCGGCAGCTTGGCGGGTTCGTCCCGCAACTTCCCTTCTATACTCCAATTGGGCTGGTGCTAAAATTTCGTCGCCAGCAGCAATTTCGTCATCCGTTTTACCTAAGTCTGCTTTATAAAACTTCATTTCATTTGTGCTGTGATGACGGGTTTCATCAATAAGGGTTTTTCGCTCTTCATGAGATATGGCAAATCCAATACCGAAGGTATCGTCGAGAAAGAATTGCGTGCCATCTAAACTGAACTTGGGCGAGTGAGCTCCTCGCTTTTGCGAATACGCATCTTGAGCTCTAATTTTTAGCGTATTTTTACCACGGTCAAAAGCCGAAATGGCTTTTACATTGACGGTGCCGCCAATGGAGTTAAGGTTTTGATCTGGCGTCAGTGTTTTCAGTACTTCAATGGTGCCCAATAAATCTGCTGGTAGCGCATCTAAGCCAACTTTACGCTCCTCACCTGCGCCAGACATTTGCGCACCGTTCATGTTTACAGAGACAAAACTTGGGCCTAAACCCCTCACCGTGACGAACTTTCCTTCGCCTTCAGACCGTTGAAGTGTTACCCCAGGTAAACGACGTAACGATTCAGCCACGTTTTGATCGACAAAATTACCCAAGTCATCTGTTGAAATAACAGAACTGAAACCGTCTTTCATGCGCTCTAAATCACGGGCTTTTAAGTCGGCTTGTTTTACACCTTTAACTTCTACAATTTCTATGTCTTGTTCGTCTCCTTCTTGCGGTTGAGTGGTGTTTTCTTGTGGGGTTGTATTAGGTATAGGGTTGGCTGTTTGCGCCATCGTTGCAAATGCTGCCGATACAGACAGCGCTAATGCTGTCCATTTAAACATGTGCATGCTGAGCACTCCTTTAGTTTTATTATTAGCACAGACTATCCACACCGCAGCTGTGCCACCGGTGGCATTATGGCTCAGTCTTTACATAATGCACACTATTTTAACGAGTTTTTAACCTAAAGTTTATATGTGAATATTTATTGAAGTTTTGGACTAGCGTAGGGCTAAGGCTTTCCATGCCTCCGGCGAGAGAGTAGTTGAACTAATAGCCTTCTGGCTATCGAGGGATTTTTTATAATCTCCCCAGTTAATAACCTGGGTTTCACTGTCAATAATCCCGTTATTATTGCTGTAGTTCTGGGTTTCTATAGAGGTGAATATCCGTTCATCGACCATGTCAGCTTTCAGTCCGCTGCGGCTAAGGTTAGCGCCCACGTCTTTGTTTTCAATTAATGTTGACCAAACCTCATTCGTTGGCAGCGGCAATAAGGCGGTTTCAGTTTCTAAGTGTGGAATTTTCTTTTTTGCAATATGGATGTTTAGCGCTTTGTGCCACCCTTTAGATTGTTTTCTTTCATTTTTTACCACCACACCCAATTGGTTATTTTCGCGAAGCTTAGGGTGGCCTTTCATGTGATTACCCTGAAGGAATACTCGGGTGAGCGGGGCTTTTTCGTACCATAATTGATAAAACCAGAGGTTGCGAGAGGCGGGGCCAGGAACAAATAAGTTGTTGATAATATTAGCCTTCCCGTTCTCCCCGCCATAGATGCTGTTGCTTCCCCAGTTCGCAATCACATTATTGGTGATTTCAACGAATTCACGTGCCTGCTCATAGGGAGCGTTTAAGCGCCAGCCGTTAATTCTAGGATTTCTGCTGGTATGACTCACCAACAGGTTTCTGGTAAAGCTAGCATTCGCGCCCCCCCATATTCCGCCATACCCGTGGCTCCCTTTATGGTGCCCTGCATTGTTTAAACTTTCCGATAATATTGAGTGTTGAAGTGTAAATCGCTGGTTATTATAAAAAGACCCTACCTCGTCATTGGACCAACTTAACGAACAGTGATCGATAATGACATCGCTGGAGTTTCGCACCGTGAGAGCATCACCTTCTTTCATCAAATGACCCGGCCGGAATCGCATGTGCCGAATAATGACTTGATGGGTTTTTACGGTGGTGCTGGCCCCTGTTACGACAATGCCATTTGGAGAAGTGTGACCGGCAAGAGTGATATTAGGGTGAGATATTTTTAACTCATCTTCCAACACAATAACCCCAGAGACATTGAAAACCACTAAGCGCGGGAAAGGCTGTTCTACAGCCCACCGAAGGCTACCCTTTATCGGGTCTTTAGCGTTATCGGCGAGTGTATTTACCACGACAATTTGCCCTTCATTTCCTCCTTGAGTGTATTTGCCAAAGCCCAACGCGCCGGGAAAGGCGAGGGGCGTTTCAGTGGTGCTGAAACTGCTTGAGCATGCCATTACATTCAACAGCAAAAATAGATAGATAATGTTCTTCACGTTAGGCCCGAGTTGCTGGTTAGTTGATGGTTGAACGCTAAAGTTGCGACTTCTTTTAAGCTCTCGCTCCAAAATTGCAGTGCCTTCGTCGACCCCTCTTTTCCGGGGATTTCAATCGCGAGCATGGCGGTTAATTCGCCATGATTGATAAAAACAGGTACCGATACACAGGTGGTGCCAAGCGCGTTATCATAAACGGCGGCATAGCCTCGCGTGCAGGTGGACAGGCTAATTTTTTCAGCTAATGCTTTATCAAAGTGACCTAATTTACTGGTGTAGAAAGGCAGACTAAATTGATTCTGGTAGGCCAACATAATATGCCCTGGCGCCGAATCAAACAGCGGGAGTTTGGCGCCTGGCCTAATGGATGAGACCCGGTTGGGGCTACCATCTAGCACGTCTATTACAAATACCGCGGAGCCCCCTGGAATACTTAAAATGGCACTTTTATTGGTTTTTGCAATTAGCGGCGCTAGAGCGGGAATTAAGGCTTGTTGAATCTGTTGGCTTTGGGCATTAGAAGCACTGATTTCATATATTCTATTCCCATAGTAATAGCGCTTTCCGCGTTTCTCTACAAGCCGCTCACTGACCAGCGTTCTCAATAACCTGAACACTGAGGTACGTGGTAGCGACAAGGCGCTTTCAATTTCGGCCGCCGCTAACCCTTCTGCATTTTGCGCTAGCAAATCACACAATTGTATTGCCTGAAAAACGCTTGGGATCAGGTACCTATCCATCTTCGCCATACTATGTATTCGAACCAAATATACCTTATGTTAACATAAATAAAGACAAATGCCACCGGTGGCATTTATGGGTGAGTTAAGTTAACATCATGCCACCTCTATATAAATATTAGTTATGTATCGTATCGAAATAATACTAGTTGATGATTTATATTTGACGTAGATTGCCCACCGTAATGCCGACTTTTTCGCCTTCTATAACAGGAAGGCCGACGTAAAAGAACGTGGTAAACGTGTATATCTGGCATTCAATTGACCAAAAGAATGCTCATAATAAGTGAATTAAATGGCTTGATCTCAATCGATCAGTGTCATTCTCATAGAGCCTGAATGGGAGGAGATGCGTGTGAAAATCATTGTTTTAAATGAATCAAAAACATCGACACCACAAATAAATGTGGAACGACGGTGTGCAGTAACGCCTGCGAGTGTGCAGCGCCTGTGTAAAAAGGGCGTAGAGGTGAACATTGAAGCGGGAAGTGGCGAATTATCTCATTACCTTGATAACGAATATGAAGATGCTGGTGCAACCATTATTAATGACGTGAATGATGCTTTATCATCTGCGGACATGCTTGTAAGTGTGAACAAGCCAAGTGAAGCCCAATTGTCGGTGATGAAAAAAGGGGCCATTGTGGTTGGCCATCTTGACCCCTTCTTTCAACAACCGCTAATTGAGTCTATTGCAGAAAAGGCGTTAACGGCCATCTCTGTAGAAATGATCCCGCGCTCGTCACGGGCACAAAAGATGGATGCGTTAAGTTCGCAAGCCAGTTTGGCTGGCTATGTCATGGTGATGCAAGCGGCCAATCAACTTCCTTCAATCCTACCCATGATGATGACGCCGTCGGGCACCATCAAACCTGCGAAAGTTTTTATTATTGGAGCCGGCGTAGCGGGCTTACAGGCGATTGCAACGGCCAAGCGTTTGGGAGCCAATGTATTGGCTTACGATACCCGTGCTGTTGTGGCCGAACAGGTAGAGTCGCTAGGGGGTAAGTTCTTAAAAATAGATATCGGTGAAACCGGCCAAACTAAAGACGGCTACGCCAAAGAACTTACCGAGGAGCAAAAAGCCAAGCAGCAAGAGGCGCAGCGTGATGCGATTGCCAACTCGGACATTGTGATTACAACCGCCCAGTTATTTGGCCGCAAGCCTCCCGTGTTGATATCAAAAGACACCCTAGCCTTAATGAAGCCCGGCAGTGTGGTTGTGGATATGGCGGCTACGTCAGGCGGCAATGTTGAAGGGTCTGTAGCGGGTGAAACGGTTGAAATCAATGGTGTGAAGGTGATTGGTAACGGCAATTGGAGCCAATTTGTGGCGAAAGCCGCCACTGATATGTATGCCAACAACATTTACAACCTTGTCGATGAATTCCTTGATGAAGAGAGCAAAACGTTTGCGTTGAATTTAGAGGACGACATTCTCGCTGGGTGCGTGATTGCACACGAAGGTAAAATTACCAACGAGATGCTATTAAACGCATATAAAGGAGCCTAATTATGGAAATCATTTACCTACTTTTCATTGTGCTACTTGCTGCCTTCTTAGGTTTCGAGCTTATTCGAAAAGTCCCCGCGACTTTGCACACGCCGCTAATGTCAGGCTCAAATGCAATTTCAGGGATTACCCTTGTGGGCGCTTTAGCAGCAGCGGGTGGTGACCATTCTTGGTTAACCACGGTATTGGGCACTGCCGCAGTAGCCTTAGCGAGCATCAACGTGGTGGGCGGGTACCTTGTTACCGACCGCATGTTAAGCATGTTCAAAAAGAAAGATAAAAAATAGGGAGTGCGCAAGTGAACGATATAGCAACCATAATTAATCTTGCGTACGTTGTTGCAGCGGCGCTATTTATTCTAGGGCTAAAATTACTTAGCCACCCAGATACGGCCAAACGGGGCAACTTTGTCTCTGCCGTGGGCATGCTTATTGCCGTTGTTGTCACACTGCTCGATCAACACATTATTAGCTATCAATGGATCGTAGTCGGCGTCGTCATTGGTGGCGCGTTTGGCGCTTGGAAGGCAAAAACCGTAGAGATGACAGCCATGCCTGAAATGGTGTCGTTGTTCAACGGATTTGGCGGCATGGCTTCGCTTTTACTCGGTTGGGCTGCGCTCTCAGGCATGAGCGACCTGGCCATGCTAAATACGGGTGTATTTACCTTTGTGACACTGTTTCTCACTGTTTTAGTGGGTGGCGTGACCTTCTCTGGCTCTGTCATCGCATGGGGCAAACTCTCGGGTAAGATGACGTCTAAAGCGGTTATTTTCACTGGCTTAAGAGAGTTAAGTATTGCACATATTATTGCCATGATAGTGGTGGGGTATTTGTTTACTACCGACCCTCAAAACACCGTGTGGTTATACTGTGCCATTGCCCTAGCGCTTAGTTTCGGTTTATGGGCCACTGTGTCTATCGGCGGTGCAGACATGCCCGTGGTTATCGCATTGCTAAATAGCTATTCAGGCATTGCAGCCTCGGCAGCAGGTTTAGCCACAGGCAATACCATTTTGATTGTTACTGGTTTGCTGGTGGGTGCGTCAGGACTTATTCTTACCAACATTATGTGTAAGGCCATGAATCGCTCATTAATGAATGTGCTTCTTTCTGGCTTTGCTAAACCCGTTGAAGCAGGTGAAAAAATTGAAGGTGAGATTAAAGTACTGTCTGCGCAGGATGCGTTTTATGTACTTGAAGCCGCACAGTCAGTATTGGTTATCCCTGGTTACGGAATGGCAGTAGCACAAGCTCAGCATGCGGTGCGCGAAATGCAATCGTTGCTAGAAGAGAATGGCTGTACCGTTGAATATGCCATTCACGCGGTTGCTGGGCGTATGCCGGGCCATATGAACGTGTTATTGGCTGAGGCCGATGTGCCCTATGACCAATTATACGAAATGGATGATGTGAACCCGCGTATGGAAAACTATGACGTGGCCATTGTTATTGGTGCGAATGACGTGGTTAACCCTGCGGCAAAAGAAATGAAAGGCAGCCCTATTTACGGTATGCCGGTTATTGAAGCGTATCGTGCTAAAACCGTATTTGTTTTAAAGCGTTCAGCAAACGCAGGCTTTGCCGGCGTAGACAACCCACTTTTCTTTAAAGATAACACCCGCATGGTATTGGGTGATGCGAAAGACACCATTAATAGCATTGTTCGAGAGTTTGGCGACGATTAACGTATCCCTTTTACTGGGTAGTTATGCAGCGCTAAACCCTTAAACCATCAAACTTGGTGGGCATGAAAATCTAAGCGCCTGATAAGGATAAATAAAATTCCTCTCAGGCGTTTTTTTATAGTAAACCAAGCCTCATGGACGATGAAGTGACCAAAAATTGCGGGCACTTTATGTACACACATCATCTGCAACTTTAGTATAATGCGTTGCTTTCTCGCCGTCTTCTATAGAGCGAACTGACGTAGATGTATCAACCGCCTTACAAAATTGAAAACCTGGATAATTGGATTTGCATTACCTTACGTGGTGTTTGGGACATGGCGACCAATATCCAATATCTTTCAGCATTAGCCAACGAACTCAATGCTAAAAAAGGTAAGTCCTTTAATATCGCTGTGGATATGCGCGGGTGGGTTGTGCCTTTTTCTGAAATTACCGAGAGAATTAAAGCCCCTATCCATCTAGACAGGCGTAACCAGCGCTGTGAAGTATGGCTAGAAGAACAGGGGATGAAGGTTGATCATATTGCTGATAAATTTTTTAATGAGCAACATGTCAAGCTTACCCGTACCTACAGTTCCAGTGATTTTCTAGCGCATATAAAGGTGTTAGAAAATGAGCCGCTGGTATCGCACATGTCGCAGTGGTTACAACAAAACCAAGTCGATAAACAAAATTAGTCGCGACCATAGATATTTTACGTAGCACAGCAGGTTGTGTTGTCTATAATACGCGCCTATTTCGCATTAATTCCGAGCATGAACTCGGGGCATTTTACAAGGTGAACAACATTGTCTGATTGGAGCATTGAAGAAGCAGAACGCGTTTATGGCGTGTCTCAGTGGGGTGGCGGCTATTTTCAAGTTGGTGAAAATGGCAACGTTCATGTTACCCCCGTGCCCGATGACCCGAGTATCCGCATCGATTTTAAAGCCGTGATTGAAGAAATTCGTCAAGAAGGCGTGCAATTTCCAGTGGTCGTTAGGTTTCACGATATATTGCGTTCGCAAGTCTCGAGTTTGAACAATGCGTTTAGGAACATCATTAAAGAGGCCGATTATAACGGCGTATATCAAGGTGTTTATCCGGTAAAAGTTAACCAAATGCGCGAAGTGGTGGAAGAAATCGTAGAAGCCGGGAAGCCGTTTAACTATGGTTTGGAAGCCGGTTCAAAAGCCGAACTTCTTACTGTACTTGCCATGAATACCAACGAAGACTCATTAACCATCTTAAATGGCTACAAAGACGATGAGTTTATGCGTTTAGCGTTACTAGGTAGAAAGCTAGGGCGTAAAGTGGTTGTGGTGGTTGAAAAATACAGCGAACTTCTGCTGTTGGTTAAAATTTCAAAAGAGCTAAAGATTGATCCTATCATTGGCGTTCGCGCAAAAATGACGGTTAAAGGCCGAGGTAAATGGGAAAGTTCTGGCGGCGAAAGAGCGAAGTTTGGTTTAACCATTACTGAAATCATTAAAACGGCTCGCTACCTTGAAGAACAAGGTATGGCCCATTGTTTAAAGCTGTTGCACTTCCATATTGGTAGCCAGCTAACAGACATTCGTGCAGTTAAAGAAGCCATGACGGAAGGGGCTCGCATATATGCTGACCTTCATAAAATGGGTTTCCCTCTTGATTATGTTGATGTTGGCGGTGGCTTGGGCATCGATTACGACGGCAGTAATTCCACCAATGAATCTTCCCGTAACTACAGTATGCAAGAATATGTCGCTGATGTGGTATACGGCATGAAGGAAATGTGCGACTTAGAAGGCGTGCCTCATCCCAATTTGGTAAGTGAAAGTGGGCGGGCGATTACCGCGCACCACAGCTGTGTTATTACAGAAATTGTCGGTGAAATTAAGTCGAATTCGGCGCAAATAGATACAAGCGAAAAAGAAGGTGAACACTTCTTTTTGAAAAACATGCGTGAGTTGTCGGAAACCTTCGACAGTCAAACTAACATGCATGAAGTGTATAACGATGCGTCTCAGTATAAAGAGCAGGCGCTGGATGCCTTTAAACTCCGGGTGATTACCCTAGAAGAATTGGCAAAAATAGAAACGCTTTATTGGGACATTATGGGGCGTTTACAGCTATGGTACCGCAAAGAGGAATACGTACCTGAAGAGCTGCAAGAGCTAGATTATGGCTTGTCATCACAATATCTGTGTAACTTCTCGGTGTTTCAATCGGCGGCGGATACGTGGGCAATAGACCAACTTTTGCCGGTTGTTCCTCTTACGCGAATGAACGAGAAGCCGTCGGTGAACTGTTCACTGGTGGATATTACCTGTGACAGTGACGGTAAAATTGATCAATTCACCATTGGCCGTGAAATTACCGATGTGTTGCCTATGCACCCATTGCGTAAAGATGAGCCTTATTATGTGGGGCTATTCTTAACCGGGGCATACCAAGATGTGATGGGAGACATGCATAATTTGTTTGGGCGCCTAAACGAAGTGCATATCTTTAGTTACGATGATGATCCAGAAGACTTCTACATTGAAGAAGTGGTGAAAGGGTCGTCTGTGGAAGATGTGTTGAATATTATGCAATACAATCCACGGGCAATGGCGTCAGACGTTAAACGATTGATTGACAGACACGTGTCTAGTGGAAACATAAATCCAAGAGAAGGCGTACGCTGGACTGATTTTTATGAAAATTGTTTAAGCGGTTACACGTACCTTAAGCCTTAATCTAAGTAACACAGCAAGCTGAACTACTGTTGTTCGGCTTGCTGAAAATAGCGTTTCCAAAACTCGGCGGTAGTGGTGTTAATCATGTTAGATTCCGCATTCATTAGCATCACATACCCTACGCTGTAATCTGGTGCAAAGGCGACATCTGCGCGATACCCTTTTACCCAACCACCATGATAGTTAATGCGCTTGCCATCAAAATCGTAAACCCGCCAACCTAAACCATAATGGGCGTCATTTAAGTGCCCGCGCCACCCTCTACGCCTTATTTCTCGCTGCGTTCTTACCCGTGGCGTTGTCACCTCTTCAATCATCTGTTTTGAAATCACTGTAGGGAATTCGCCCAGCAGCGCTTGAAGATAAATGGTCATGTCGCGAATACTGGCGTTAACGCCAGCGGCGGGTGAGAAACGGTAGTAATTGCTTTCTACTCTGCCTCCTCGCCAGCGATTACGGGCAATGGCAATGTGAGGGTGAGCCCAAGAGCCAGACGCTAATAAGCCGCCTTTACCTGCACTAGACGCACTCATGCCTAACGGCGTTAAAATCTGGTTTTGCAATTCTCTAGAATACGAGGTGTTGTTATTGCTGAAATAGTATTCCAAGGCACCAAATAAAGCATTTTGATAGGTGTAACATTCGCCTGGACGGCACAAGGGGGTGAGTTCCGAGAGGGACATTAACACCCGTTCAAGAGAGTAATCAGCTTCAATTAGGTTATCGTACGCATTGGGAATAAAGCCGCTGGATTGCCCCACAATATGCTGTAGCTGCAACGACTGCATGCCATTTTTTTCAAATGAAATATTGGGCAATAGTGTGGAGATTGGGGTTTCCCACTTTAGCCTGTTTTGTTCAACCAGCTTGGCGGTGAGTAACGCGGTAAATGTTTTAGATACAGACGCGAGCCTAAATACCGTATTTTCATTAATACGCTCACCGCCCTTATGGGTATAACCATACACAAATACTTGTGGAACTTTACCTTGCTCGTAATAAACAAAGGCATAGCCTGGCACGTTATACTTGTTAGCTTGTTGCTTAACGTGTTTAGCGTAATCGTCTAACCACTTCTCGGCATGCGCAGGTAAAGCTAACCACATCAACAATAAGGCGAAAAACACAGGCATGAAAGAGAAAAGGCGTTGATACCCGTAGCGGAAAGTGTGCAGCATAGATTTCGCTCAGTTGGGGCACGCCCGTGGGGGTGCTGGCGTTATTATTTTTTCTACATTATGCGTATGCATCATCAGTTTATCAACTTTGCCTCAAATAATAGTCAGTTCCGATTTTGTCGCACACCATCACGAAAACCGCGATACACTTCTTTCATACTGTTCGTTTTGTAATTAGGTGCACAATAAATGTTAGCCAACAGCGCAAGCGATACTGAAGAGCAATGGCGTGTTTACGCACAAGCGCGATTAAGCCGAGACAGTCGCTTCGATGGCCGCTTTTTTGTGGCAGTGAAGTCTACCGGCATATTTTGCCGACCAATCTGCCCAGCGAAGTTACCACTAGAAAAAAACGTGGAGTATTTTGAGCATGCCACGCAAGCTTTGCATCATGGGTACCGGCCCTGTTTGCGCTGTCGGCCCGACAGCGCGCCAAGCTCATTCGCGTGGCAGGGTGTCACCACTACCGTAAAAAGGGGTATCTCGTTGCTAAGCCATATTCCTTCCCAACCTGTCAGTCATGTAGCGGAGCGATTGGGGATTAGTGAACGCTATCTCAACAAGCTGCTGCAAAGTGGGCTTGGGCTATCGGCAAAGCAATATCAAAGTTTACATCGTGTTTTGTTTGCCAAGCAGTTATTGCAGCAAACCGAAATGACGGTAGATGATGTGGCCTTAAGTGCTGGCTATGGGTCGTCTCGTCAGTTGCAGCGCGCCGTGCAGCAGTATTGTAAAACAACGCCCTCAGCACTGCGTAAATCGGTAAAGGGTAATGCACCCACCGTAACACTTAGACTGGCCTATCTTCCCCCGTACAATTGGCCACAAGTCCGAGACTTTTTAAAGATGCGTGCCATTGAGGGCGTGGAAGCGGTTAGCGATAATAGCTATCAAAGATATATTCGCGTGAAGGGGGAAGTGGGGCGAATAAAAGCGATCCATAATGCCCATGCTAATGGCTTTGATATCGAATTGCGCTTACCTTCGTTAGACGGGCTACACAGTATTATTGAAAAGATAAAAGGCGTACTGGATTTACATGCAGACCCACAATTGATTAAAGCCAGCCTTCATGGTGCTGGGCTACCTTTAGCTCTTATTGATGAGGGGATTCGCGTACCGGGCACGTGGGACGTATTTGAAAGTGGCTGTAGGGCCATAGTGGGGCAACAAGTCAGTGTAAAAGCGGCCATAGGGCAAGCTTCCTTGTTAGCCAAGCAACTGCATTCACCCATAGGTACCGCTACATGCCCTGGCTTTGCATTCCCATCGCCGCAGCAGGTGGCAAGCAGTGATGTGTCTTTTTTGAGAATGCCTAATGCACGAAAGCAAGCACTGATATCTTTTGCGTCGCTCTTTGCTCAACAACCAAGTGGTACCACCCCAGAGGATGATGCCATTATGGCAATAAAAGGTGTTGGTCAATGGACACTAGATTACATTAAGATGCGTGGGGAGAAAGATCCTGATGTGTATTTAGCGGGCGATCTTATTGTTAAAAAAATGGCGGCGAAATATCCGGTTTCAGCGGAAAAAGCAGCGCCTTGGCGCAGTTATCTCACCCTACAATTATGGGAGTTAAGTAAGCGATGACATCGGCTCTACAACGTCAGCAACCCAGCAATTTTTATGCAGGGCATATTCAAAGTGAGCAAGGCATTGTTGAAGTTACCGCCAATGACATTGGTGTCACCGCCATTGCCTTTGTTGCAGCGCCAACCGCGAACGCGCAACACAATGCTATTGTGCAAGAGGCCTGTAAGCAATTAAACGGGTATTTTTCAGGTACACTGACGCAGTTTGATTTACCTTTAGCGGCCAAGGGCACCCCATTTCAGCATCAGGTATGGCAAGCGCTAGGTGAAATAAAGTACGGTGACACAGCCAGCTATGCCGACATAGCCAATGCCATAGGAAACCCTAAAGCCGTACGTGCAGTGGGCATGGCAAATGGGAAAAACCCCATAGCCATTGTCGTGCCCTGCCATCGTGTTATCGGCAGCAATAACACACTTACCGGTTATGCTGGTGGGCTTAGTCGTAAACAATTTTTACTCAATTTAGAGGGAGCACAGGGCGTGTTATGGCAATAAAGCATGTAGTAGCGTTGCTGATACTAGCGGCAATTTGGGGCGGTTCATTTATCTTTATGCGCGTGGCTGCCCCCGAATTCGGTATTTATGTGCTGGTGGCGATACGTACGCTACTGGCAACCTGTGTCCTTTTACCGATATTAATTATTATGGGCGGGGTACGCCAAATCTATCGTTACTGGGTGCCGATTGCCTTGGTGGGTATGGCAAACACAGCAGTACCTTTTGTGCTGTTTAACTACAGTAGCTTGCATTTAGAAGCAGGTGTTAATGCCATATTAAACGCCACGGCACCTATGTTTGGGGCCTTGTTTGCATGGCTTTGGCTAGGTGACAAACTTACAAAAAGTGCTATTGCTGGCTTGGCGGTAGGTTTTGTTGGTGTTGCCATTATAAGCCAACAGAAGTTGGGCGAGGGAGACATTAGCTTTTTACCTATCGTTACCGCCTTGCTGGCTACCATGGGCTATGGCTTGGCGGCCAGCATGATGAAAAAATGGCTGCAAGGGGTGAAGCCGCTTGTGGTTGCGACGGGAAGTCAGGCGTTGGCCACTGTCATGCTTGCGCCATTTGCGTTAGCGACCTTGCCTGACACTATGCCAAGCCTTAATGCGTGGTTTAATGCCATTGCACTGGCGGTGGCTGGAACCGGTATTGCTTACATTCTTTACTTTAAGCTCATTGCCGATATTGGCCCAGCCAAAGCAATAACCGTTGCCTATCTTGTGCCTTTATTTGGCATTATCTGGGGAATTATCTTCTTACGCGAACACTTGTCGTTGCAAACCATTATGGGGGGATTAATGATTTTGTTTGGCGTAGCGCTAACCACAGGTGTGGTTAACGCCATACAGAAAAAGCCGTTGCGCCGGCGGGTTAAAGGCGCGTAATGACATTAATCAATAAGTTGCATGCGAACTAAGTTACTGCCATCGCGTTTAGCCTGATAAAGGGCGTCTTCCGCGTGGGCAGTCACTTCGTTCATTATGCGTGCAGATGCCGTAAACGAAATACCGAATGAAGCGGTAAGTTGCAGTGAGTTTTGCCCTACCGGTGGTGGCAAGGTTGCAATTCCATGGCGTAAACCTTGCGCCGTATCGAACGCTTCATGAGGGCCAGTTTGTGGCAGTAAAATAATAAACTCTTCGCTACTCCAACGGCCCAAGACATCCTGCTCTCGTAGGTTATCCGCCAAATAGCCCGCCACTTTGTCGAGTATATCATCGGCAGTATTGCGGCCGAATGCGTCGGAAATATGGGAGAAGTCATCTAAGCTTACAAGTACCACGCTTATCGACTTTTCTTCTTTCAACAACGACTGATAAATCAACTCAACGGCCGCTCTGTCAGGCAATCTATTCGCATGGCGCACAACCATGTCAGGCTGCATGTCGCGGCGGAAATAGTAAAGCAAATTGTAGATAAGCAGGAATAGCGAAAATATCACCACTAATAAGGTGACGACGCTGAAAATAAACGCCTGAGAGATCTCTGTTTGTCTGTCTTCTAACGGGCTTAACAGAAATACCGTCCAACCAAATTGATTTAGCTTTACCTCGGCGATTAAGTAATCTTTCTGATCGATAGTCACCAACTTATTATTCAGCGCTTGATCGTTTCGCACGCTGAGTGGCAAACTGGCATACCAAGGTAATTCAGAGAGGTTCGTAAAATCAGAGTAAGTGGCAATTAATTTGGGGTCGGAAGACAACATAATATCGCCATTGCCATCGACAAAAAGGAAATCGTAACCGTATTGCTTTTTGTAGCTATCAAATACGCTTAAGAAACTACGAAGGCTTTTGCCAATACCAAAAAAGCCGAGAAATTTTCCGTCAAAGTCGTAAATTTTAATGTCGATATAAAAATGGGTATCTTCCCATTTACCAATATCGGCTACAGCATCTTCCGGGTAGTCGCGATACTTAAAATACCAGCTAACCTCGCCTTCAATTAAATCAAGCGTGCTGCCGTCTGAATTATAAAGCTTGCGACTTGTTTCGCTGGCAATAAAGAAAGACAGGCCAAATTCCTCTTCAAGCCGAGTTAAACTGGCAAAAATGGCGTCTTCATCCAAGGTTTCACCGTCCATCAAATGCACTAATTCGGTGGAATGGCCTAATGCCTCAGACGTATGAAGGGGTTTTAAAAGTTGTTCGACAATAAGAGAAATAGCCGGCGACAGTGATTGTTGCTGGGCCCGACTTTGCTCTGCCACGATTTTAGAAACACTAAAGTGAACAAGTGTCACGATTGCGATGACCACAACAGCAAATAACACTAGAAGACTTCGGTGAAGAGTTCGAAATGTGTTCACAGACTACGCATACTCCCTTGCCTGACTGAACGAATACAAATAAAGGTGTGAGTATACCTGTTGCTTTAATGAACTGCTAGGCTGTTCAGCGTAGGTTAGACTTATGGACGAAGGATTAAAATGAATCGCTGAATTCTTTGGAATCCTTCGTTACACTATATCCAGTTTCCAATACGAGCAATGTGAAAGGAATGAAATGGCATTTTCAGTAGTGATATTAGCGGCCGGAAAAGGCACTCGCATGAAGTCTGCATTACCAAAAGTGCTGCACAAAGTAGGAGGTTTACCTATGGTGCAGCGTATTATCAATACCGTAGACGCCTTGGATGCAAACAATATTCACTTAATTTATGGCCATGGTAAAACGCAGCTGAAAGCGGCATTACAGGGCGACAACCTCAATTGGTGCTTGCAGGAAGAACAGTTGGGCACAGGGCATGCTGTAAAACAAGCGGTGCCTCACATCAGCGACGACGAAGACGTTATGGTATTAGTCGGAGATGCCCCTCTTATTCGTGAAGAAACACTAGCGAAGCTTATTGAGGTAAAAAGCCGTTGCGATTTGGCGTTGTTAACCGTTGAACTTGATGACCCAACGGGCATGGGCAGGATTATTCGTGAAAATGATAATATTACCGCCATTGTTGAACATAAAGACGCTTCCGATGCACAGCGCGAGATAAAAGAAATTAATACCGGCATGATGATGATGTCGGGTCAAGATTTGAAACGCTGGTTAAACGCATTAAGTAACGATAATGCCCAAGGTGAGTATTACCTCACCGACGTTATTGCCATGGCTGCGAAAGAAGGCAAGCGCATCAATGCCGCGCACCCGCAAGATATTGTAGAAGTGGAAGGGGTTAACAATCGCCTGCAACTGGCACATTTAGAACGGGCATTACAACGTCGCCATGCAAACGAATTAATGATGAATGGCGTAACGTTTGCCGACCCAAACAGGTTCGATTTACGTGGCCAGCTCACTACGGGTGAAGACGTAGAAATAGACATCAACGTGATAGTTGAAGGGACGGTAATTTTAGGCAACAACGTAAAAATTGGTGCCCACTGTATTTTACGCAACTGCGAAATTGCCGATAATACGGTAATAGAAGCCAATTCAATTATTGAAGAAGCGCTTGTGGGTGAGTACTGCACAGTAGGGCCATATGCTCGCTTACGTCCTGGTGCGGTAATGCACGCTAAAGCGAAGGTGGGTAACTTCGTTGAGATGAAGAAAGCCGTGCTTGGCGAAGGGGCCAAAGCCAACCACCTGACCTATTTAGGTGATGCCACCGTAGGGGCTAACGCCAATATTGGAGCGGGGACGATTACCTGTAATTACGATGGGGTTAATAAATCTAAAACGACCATTGGACAAAATGCATTTATTGGGTCAAACTCATCGCTGGTGGCGCCTGTCACCATTGGCGATAACGCCACGGTTGGAGCTGGGTCGGTAATAACATCGAAGGTTGATGAAAATGCGCTTGCGGTTGCCCGTGGCAAGCAGCGCAATATTGCAAATTGGCCTCGCCCAACTAAGAAATAAAGTCAGGCTATTTCTAATAGAGTGGCAAATACACCAAAGCGAAGCTGTGCTGGTTTCGCTTTTCTTTCTTTTAGGCCTCTTATCTATTCTCCTTCAACCTACTTAGCCTTCTTGCTTTTACATCATTGCGGTATATTGATAGTGTATACTCACTTACAAAATGGTCTCCAATTAACATAGGCTCTTGAAATGATTTCTACCTTATTGGTTGGCTTTGGATTCTCCGCCACCACTTTTCATTTACCCTTTCTGAATTATTTGCCACAGTTTTCTGTTGATGTGGTTATCTCTTCTAAGCCAGACGCGGTTAAAGCGGTTTTACCTCACGCAGAAGTGTACGCTTCACTAGAAGAGGCGCTTAAAATTCATGACGTGGATTTAGTTGTAATCACTACCCCTAATCATCTTCATGCACCTCAAGCTAAAATAGCGTTAGAACATAGTTGTCACGTGTTAGTAGAAAAGCCATTCACCTTAAGTAGCCAAGACGCCACCGAACTCGTTGCACTGGCTAACGCACAGCGTAAACAACTGTGTGTTTACCAAAACCGACGCTTTGATGGCGATTTTCTTACACTGGCAGCGTTGATCAAGGAAGGTACCCTTGGCGACATTAAACGATTGGACAGTCGTTTCGACCGATTTCGTCCTGTACCTAGGAATAGATGGCGAGAAAATGCAGGTCCCGGAAGTGGTATCTTCTGGGATTTGGGCCCGCATTTGATCGATCAAGCACTACAATTGTTTGGCCAGCCAGAGGCAGTGTCTGCAAACATACTTACCTTACGAGAAGGTGGACAATCAGATGATACCTTCGACATAACACTTCATTACACTGACAAAATGATTAAGCTAGGCAGTAGCGCTTTTCAGGCGGGCACCACCCTGCGATATGATTTACAGGGCACTAAAGGCAGCTTCCGTAAATTCCATTTAGATCCTCAGGAAAACCAATTACGTGCTGGCCTTCCTTTTGACGATGCAAGTTGGGCGACCTCAGAACCCACACAGGATGGCGTATTAGCGCTAGTCAATGAAAGCGGTGACGTGGTGGAACAGACTATTCCTACCCAAAAAGGTGAATACCTTACTTTTTTCACTCGGCTTGCTCATGCTATTGAGCATGCAGAGCGTTCACCCGCTGATGCCAGCACCGTTATCCCAGTTATACGGGTGATGGAACTGGCGATAAAGGCCAGTGAAACAGGTAAAACACTGACGTATATTTAAACAGCGCCCTTGATCAAAGTTTCATTTTAACTTACGATGCTTTCAGTTTAAAACTTATATCTTTCGTTTTGAAAGTAAAAATAAATATTGAGGGTGCGTTGAAGAGCAGCAAGTCAGTCGAGGAACGTCGCCAGAAAATAGTGGCGTGGGTAAATGCAAAGGGTCAAACTCAGGTTGAAGAGCTGGCTGCGCAATTTAATACCTCTGAAGTGACCATTCGAAAAGACCTAGCTTCCCTCGCGCAGCTAGGTGTACTCATTCGCCAGTTTGGTGGAGCAGTGCCCGTGCCCTCCCCGAGTACCGACACTTCAGCGGCTAAAGGCTTTCATAGAAGCGCACCACCACAGCCAACAGAAAACCCAAAAACAAGCGTAATAGGTAAGCAGGCTGCCGAATTAGTTAAGCCTGGTACCAAGCTTGTTATCGATTGTGGCTCTACTACCGCCACTGTGTTGCCCTATTTGACACAGATAAATGACTTAGTCGTTATGACCAATACACTTTCTACGGCGAACTTTTTAACCCAAAGTGAAAAAGAGCCCACAGTGTTGATGGTGGGCGGTACGTGGGATGGCCAATCGCAGTCTTTTCAAGGCGCTATGGCTGAACAGCTGGTTAGCGCCTATAGTTTTGACATTGCATTTATTGGCGCAGCAGGCATTGATGTCAATCGAGGCACCACAACATTTAATGAGCTCATTGGCGTCACTCGCGCAATGGCGGCGGCTGCCAGTAAGGTTGTTATACTCGCCAGCTCGAAAAAACTCACCCATAAAATGCCGAATTTAGAATTAGGTTGGGAACAAATTTCTGTGTTGATCACCGATGACGGTATTAGCAATCAAGACAAACTCAAAATTGAAAATCAGGGCGTGACGGTATTAATTGCTGCGCCAAGTGGAGAATAATTATGTGTGGAATTGTTGGCGCTGTTGCCGAACGTAATGTAGTTGAAATTCTGCTAGAAGGGTTAAAACGACTTGAGTATCGCGGCTACGATTCTGCTGGTGTTGCCCTATTGCAAAACGATGGCATCTTAACTCGCATTCGCCGAACAGGTAAGGTGCAAGAGTTAGCCGATGCGGTGGTCCAGGGCGAAGCATTAGGTACAACGGGTATTGCGCACACACGGTGGGCTACCCATGGCGGCGTAACCGAAGCCAACGCACATCCCCATTTTTCTAATGAGCGCGTAGCCGTGGTTCACAACGGTATCATTGAAAATTACGAGAAATTACGTAATGCCCTGAAAGAAAAAGGCTACGTGTTTGGCAGCGATACCGACACTGAAACCATTGCCCACACAGTGCACGAGGCGTTAAAAACCGGTGAAACACTATTGAGTGCGGTACAAAGCGCGGTGAAAGAATTTCACGGTGCATACGGTACCGTTATCATGGACAAAGAAGACCCCAGCCGTGTTGTGGTCGCGCGTTCAGGCAGCCCCCTTGTGATTGGCTTAGGGTTAGGTGAAAACTTTATTGCCTCTGACCAAATGGCACTATTGCCTGTAACCCGCCGCTTTATCTTCTTAGAAGAAGGCGATGTGGCTGAAATTACCCGAAGAAGCGTGGCGATTTTTGATAAAGACGGACGTCCTGTAGAGCGAGAAGTCATAGAGTCGAATGTAGAGCACGACGCTGGTGATAAGGGCATGTATCGCCATTACATGCTTAAAGAAATTCACGAACAGCCGGTAGTTGTGCGCAATACACTAAAAGACAGACTGGGGGAAAGTGGGCTAACCCGTGATGCCTTTGGTAAAGAAGCTGATGCCATATTGTCTAAGGTTAAGCATGTGCAAATTGTGGCCTGTGGTACCAGTTATCATGCTGGCATGACCGCGCGGTATTGGCTAGAGCAATATGCCAATGTGTCGTGCAATGTAGAAATTGCTTCAGAATTTCGCTACCGCAAATCGGTTGTGCATGCTGACAGCCTACTGATTACTATTTCGCAGTCGGGCGAAACCGCCGATACGTTAGCCGCGTTAAGGTTAGCCAAAGAGCTAGGTTACAACGCCAGTTTGGCGATTTGCAACGTGCCAGGTTCTTCCCTGGTTCGCGAGTCAGATTTAGCCTTTATGACACAGGCGGGTGCTGAAATTGGTGTTGCGTCGACCAAAGCGTTCACCACTCAGTTAACGGCTTTTTTAATGCTGACACTGGCGCTAGGTGAATACAACGGCATGGCCGCACGAGACAAGCAAGACATTGTTAATGCGTTGCACAGCTTGCCAGCTAAATTAGAAGAAACGCTGACCATCACGCAAGGCATAGAAGACTTAGCCGAAGAATTTGCCGACAAACACCACAGCCTGTTTCTAGGTCGCGGCGATCAGTACCCCATTGCTATGGAAGGCGCCCTTAAGCTGAAAGAAATTTCTTACATTCATGCTGAAGCTTACGCTTCTGGTGAACTTAAGCATGGCCCGTTAGCCCTTATCGATGAAGAAATGCCGGTGATTGTAGTAGCGCCGAACAACGAGCTACTGGAAAAGCTAAAATCGAATGTGGAAGAGGTGCGAGCGCGGGGCGGCATCATGTACGTATTTGCCGACAAAGATGCCCGTTTTGCGGGCGATGAGACCATGCGCGTTATCGACGTACCACACTGTGATGCGCCTATTGCGCCCATTGTATACACACTGCCGCTACAGCTGTTGTCTTACTACGTCGCGTTAATTAAAGGGACGGATGTGGATCAGCCAAGAAACCTCGCAAAAAGTGTTACGGTGGAGTGATTTGTAACTGGTAACGACAAATAGTGGTAGTAAAACTTAAACATGTGCCACGTTGGTGGCCAACTTAATTAGGTTTTCCTACCGCGTCTTTGCTTCGAAGTTAGGTTCCCATTTTAACTGTCTCCGACAAGTCTTTAGGAAGTGCGTTACTTACAACTTTCACAGCTTGTTTTTTACTCGTGCGCCCAAAGTCTTGGGCAAGATTAATTTTCACTGCGGCGTAATGCGGGTAAGTCGACGCATTGTCCTAACTCTTTTTCTATGGTGTGAAGAGTGAGAGAAGTCGGACGCCAGCGTCACCACATACAAGGAACGAGAGAAAAAAGAGTAAGGAGCTAAAGATGAAAGAGGTGGCATTAATTACTTTGCATGGAATGGGTGCTTTCAAGCAAGGCTATGAGGAAGATTTGCAAGAAAAGCTAGCTAAACGAATGGGTGACGCATGGCATAAGGTTTCATTTCAAGTCGTAGACTACTATTCCTTAACACATAACAATCAAGAGCAGTTGTGGAAAAAAATCAAATCTGAACCGAACAATGATATTGACTGGCACGGCTTGAGACAGTGGTTTTTATATAGTTTTAGTGATGCTGCCTCTCTTGAGCATAGTGCGCACAGAGACATTAACCTGTATTTGGACACGCAGTACGCCATTCGCGATTGTTTGATGACCGCTTTAAATGAGCTAGGGAACGACCCCACCAAACCCGTTGTTATTGTAGCGCAATCTCTTGGCTGCCAAGTTATCTCAAATTACCTTTGGGATGCAGGGCATGATAAGTATTTTTTCTCTTTAGAAAAAAATCCCAGTTTTAATAGCTATACGGAGAATGAAAAGGCATTTCTTAAACTCCATTCTCTGAGAAATTTGGTTACAACAGGCTGTAATATTCCTCTATTTAATGGCGGGTTTGCTCAACGAAAGTGCTTTGATGCTAACCACCTACATGAGTTTAAATGGGATAATTACTATGATGCAGATGATGTACTTGGCTGGCCGCTTCGGCAGTTAGATGACAGTTATCATATTGTTCACGATCACGCCATTAACGCTGGCAAGCTACTCACGTCCTGGAACCCTGCTAGCCATGGCGGGTACTGGAGCGATAACGATGTGATAAAGCCGCTCGCTAACTCCCTCATTCAGCTTCTTTGATGTTAGGTAAAACAAGTAAATTAATGGGGTCAGAGTACTTTTTGCGAGCATACGTTCACGGTAATTAACTCTGACCCCATTATTTGTGTTGAATCCTATGAGCGGACTAAAATTAAAAAGTACTGACAGTTCAGGGGTTTAAATACGTATCTTTTGCGAGTGCGTTTTTCACATAGTGCACAAACTTTTTTACTTTTTCTAAGTTTTGTCGTCCCTCAAGGCTAACTACCTGTATCGGCAACTTAATATCGTTGTACTCTTCTAACACGTTGACTAACTCACCGCTTTCTATGGCGTCAGCCACTTGATAAGACATTAGGCGTGTGATTCCTAACCCTGCTTTTGCTGCGCGAATGGTTGAGCGATTTTGGTTACACTCAAACCTAGGTTGTAATCGAATAGCAACTGTTTTTCCATTTCGCTTGAAGTTCCACACAGGTGGTTCGGTAAAGTCGCTAGGGTACAGCAAAGTATGTTGCTTCAAATCTTCTGGAGTTGTTAATTTAGGTGCGTGAGCTAAATAATCTGGCGAGGCGACGGTTACTTTTTGCACGTGGCCAACAGAAGTAGCGTACAGCCCAGAATCTTTGGGTTTACTAATGCGAATAGCCACATCGATATTCGTATCAATTAAATCAACCACATTGTCGTTCATGTAGCCATGTACGTTGACTTCGGGAAAATCTCGCAAAAAATCTACGATAATTGGGGTGACATAAAGCTCGCCAAACAATACGGGCGCCGTAACACGTAGTGTGCCTTTGGGTAGTAATTGTACGCCGGCAATAGCGGCTTCACTTTGGGCAATATCAGCGAGTATACGTTTAACGTCACTCAGGTACTGTAGCCCTGCTTCTGTTAACCTAATGCGACGGGTAGTGCGATGGAATAACCGCGTATTTAGTTGCGTTTCTAGCATGGCAATAGCGCGGGTTACCGCTGGTGCTGACATAGAGAGTTGTTCAGCCGCACTTACAAAGCTGCCCAGTTTTGCAACTTCGGCAAACACCGTCATGGCTTGAATTCTATCCACCACGCCCCCTTTTTATTACCCCTTGTCTTACATTCATATTATTTCATATAGTGAAATTATAAATTTCAAAATATGGTAATTATTTAATTCACGCAAGCCATCATACTTACCGCAACCTAAATTCTGCAGGATAAATTGATGAGACCACCGCTTCCCCCTTTTACCAAAGAAACCGCCATTGAAAAAATTCGTTTAGCTGAGGATGGGTGGAATAGCCGCTCTCCAGCGCGTGTGTCTGCTGCCTATACCGGAGACTGCCAATGGCGAAATAGGGCTGAATTCATTAAAGGTACTGCAGAGATTGAGGGTTTTTTAACCCGAAAATGGGCTCGTGAGCTTAATTACAAATTAGTGAAAGAATATTGGGCGCACACCGACAACCGAATTGCTGTGCGTTTTGCCTATGAGTATCAGAATGAAACCGGGCAATGGTTTCGTGCCTACGGCAATGAGAACTGGGAGTTTAATGAACAAGGCCTAATGCAGCGCCGAATTGCTAGCATTAATGAGCACCCAATTAGCAAAGATGAGCGCAAACTCACCTGGGAAGGAAGCCGTCGTCCTGATGATTTTCCAAGTCTGTCAGAACTTAAACTTTAAGATCCCGTTGTATAGGCCTGCGCGCTTCTAGAAAGGTAATTTGTTGACAACGTCGCCCGACACAAAATTGTGGTTAAGGTTTAGGCATTAGGTGAGGGGCGAGAGCAGGCCTTCTGGATTGCGTTTTAGGGCCGTACCAGGTAGCAAGGTAATCAAGAATGGCAGGTTCTGCCTCACCTAACGGCCAAAGCTTTTGTGTGTCTTGCATCCAGCGAATGGTTTCTAGCCATCGTTCTCGGCTCATGGCATTTTGTGTAATAAGCGACGGCGAGTGGCATGCGCTGCAATGGGCAGCAACCATATTGTAACCTTCTGCAATGACCAAGCCCGATTGTGGGTCTACGTTAACTTGGTTAGTGGTGTGTGGGGCAGGGCTTTTTTGAGCCATTACCATGTCAGGAGTAGCTAAACCCGCCAGTAGGGCAAACAGTAAACAACAATTACGCATGAGACAGCTCCACTTTTTGTATTGTTAGGCCGTTACGCTTACTGCTATACGATGACAGGCATTGTTTAAGTAACCTTTAGGGTTCCACCCTGGCAGCACCATAGGCTGCGCCCGTCCGTTTGCATCTTCTGCTTTAGCCCACACTTCGTAGTAGCCTGCCTGAGGAAACGTCACGGTGGTTTTAAAATGCTGCCAAGCATGACGATTTTTGGGGCGAGTTAACTTTGCTTGTTGCCAGGTTTGGCCAAAATCAATGGAGGTAAACACTTTTTCTACACTTGTACTGCCACACCATGCGTGACCGCGCACTTCAAGAGGCGAAGATAATGCGTGTGCAGTGCCAGATTGAGGATATGTGATAAGGGATTTCACCGGCATAGCTTCAATAATACACATGTCTTCATCGGCCACTTTGGTTCCCGGCGCAACGGGTTTACATGGCGTACGGTAGGCTTTGCCAAGCATTTTTGCGCCGTCGTGAACTTGGTTCCGTATGACAATTTTTTTCAACCACTTGCCTGAGGTCGACGCCGGCCAACCACCAAACACTAAGCGCAATGGATAGCCGTTCATTAATGGCAGGGGCGCATCGTTCATGGCCCAGGCAATTAACGATTCATCTTCCATCGCTTTACTCATGGGCACGCCGCGAGAAATGGCGGCTTTACCAGGGGTTCGACTTAAATGTTGGTCGTCTCCGTAATAGCCTATGTAGACGGCATCGTCTTTCACGCCCACAGCATTAAGTACGTCTTTTAGGCGTACGCCTGTCCAAGAAGGGCAACCCACTGCACCTGTGGTCCACTGATTCCCCGTGGCAGCAGGGGAAAACTCGGCGCGCCCGTTGCCCCCACACTCCAATGTCAATTGATAGGTGTAGTGTTTAAATTGGGCTTTTAATTCATCGAGGGTAAAGGTTCTAGATTGCGCTGCAGATTCACCCTCTATGGTGAGTGTCCATGTTTTTGGGTCAGGGCTTTCAGGCACGATGCCGTTATTGCGAACAAAAAAACGGGATGCGGGGGTCACCGCGTCATCAAGTAAGTGGGCTGGGGTTTCTGCATTAACTGGCCTGTCGTTAAGCACAACCAGGCCGTCTTTACCTTCAATGGTAAAAGGATTGTCGGTTTGTGCAAATGCCGCAGGGATAAGCCCTGCGGGCATGAATTGCCCATATACAATTTCGGCACCAAGCAACACAGACAACGACTTTAAGCCAGACAGAAAGCCTCGGCGCGTTACATGGTGACTGGTTCTGCCAAAGACGGCTTCATCGGCATGTACTGGGTCTTTTGCATACAGTGAATGTAAACCACGTTTTTTCACTTTCTTTACCTCATTGATCTGGGGCGAATATTGTTACACTAGGTATAGATACCCGAGAATCAGAAGGGCTATCCAAAGAGTTTCTGTAATAATCATCACAATAGGCAGCATGCCCACTTCTGCCAACTTACCCAGGTTTGACTTCATGCCAATGGCAGTAATGGATACCACCAGAAAAAAGCGTGATACTTCGGTGCCTGTACTGATGACAAACTCAGGTAGGGTGACAAAGCTGTTTAGTAGCATTAAGGCGACAAAGCCAATAAGAAACATGGGCATTTTGGGTACATCAGCGGTGTTTTTTGCCGCACTGGCGGTGTAAAACCGTTTGACTACCAGCATCATAATCAGCACCACAGGCATAAGCATTGCCACTCTCACTAACTTAGTTAGGGTAGCCATATCGCCCGCGTCTTCTGAAACCGAGTAACCGGCCCCCACAACTTGCGCCACGTCGTGAATGGTGCCCCCTAAAAATATGCCGGCTTCGTTATTAGACATGCCAAGCTGGGCTGCCACTATGGGATATAACACCATTGCAATGGTAGACATGGCCGTCACGCCAATAACAGTGAGCAACGTATCTCGTTCGTGGTTTTCACCTTTAGGTAATATCGTCGAAATAGCCAGTGCGGCTGACGCTCCACATATAGCCACAGAGCCGCCGGTGAGGGCACCGAACCTTTTTTGTAACCCCAAAGATTTGGCTAACACTACCCCAAGTATGATGGTGGTAAAAATAGCCATCGCTAACATCAGCGCAGTTTGCCATCCTAAAACGGCTAAATCGCCTAAGGCAATACGCAGCCCCAGCAATACCACGCCCGCGCGCAAAAGCGTGCTGGCGGTAAAGTCGATGCCACAAGCACAGGGGGTGTTATTTTGATACAAAAATGAAACTGCCATACCAAGTAGTAAGGCAAATAACATAGCAGGGGCGTTGTAATGTTCACTTAAAAACAACGCGGCCATTCCAGTGATGGTGGCGATGCCAAGACCCGGCCAAATGTGCTTACATTTTACTGCTATGTCATTCATGATGGTTATCGCTCAGAGGCTACAAGTGCTACCAATACCACTCGCTTTCTATCCCCGGAATAGGGGCGGCGACCATGCATAGCGCGATAATTGTCAACAATAGCGACATCGCCATCTTGCCACTCTAGATCGAAGGTGAAATCTTCTGAAAGTTCCGCCACTCTCTCTAAGCCTTCTTTGGGAATGGCGCTGTCATCACCAAAGGTAATTGCCGAAGAAGGGTTTTCTCTTACGCCTTTCCAACCCATGTAGGCGGCGATAAGTTGATTGTAAAAGGTTTCAGACCCATCATCTAATTCTATGACAGCGGGTAAAACAGGCGTAATGGCTTTTAAGCTGCCATCGTCCATCCATTGCCAGCTATAGCCTAATTCTTGTAACTTAGCTTCGGCTTCTTCCACACTTTCAACACTCAGCGTGCTTTTCCAGCTGCGACCTTGGCCAGAGTTTGCATCGTTTGCGGCGGGCATGGTGGTGGTATATTTAAGGCCCTTTTCTTTAAAGTCACGAGCCAATTCAGGGTTTTCTGCTTTTAGTGCTTCAAATAATTTATCTGAACGGCAAAGCGGCGTTGCCCCACCTTCGTCAGCGGCGTACTGACAGAAGAAAAACAGCTTGCTGGGTGAAATAGGCGTTTGCGCCATTTCGTGATGTAAGAAAATCTCTACGTCTTTTGGTGCTTCGTTGGCGGTAAATACCCGCTCGGTAAAGTTGATGCGCACCGCATTAGAAAGCGACTCTTGATAGGTGAAATTCGGGTAACCAAAGCCGGCAGAAAAAACGTCAAAGGTTTCTGCTGAGTCGATGGGAAAACCTCTAAACAACAGGGCTCCGGCTTTTGCTAGTTGGGCTTCAAGCTCTGCCTGATTGGCTTTAATAAACTCAACAGTGTCCGCCACGGTTTTACAATTATCATTATTTACAACTATTTGCGGAAACACATCGTCGTTGTAAGTGTGCTGAGTAGGCACACGTGCGTATTTTACCGCAGCAGTATCATTGACGTTATTCATAGCTTACTCCTAGTCGTAAATAGGGTGGAAACGGTTGAAGGCAGCTTCACAAAAGTGCCCGGGATCGTTAAATCGACGGTTTATATTCAATGCAGAAATTGCCTGCATTTCACTGTCGCTTAGCGTGAAGTCGAACAAGGAAAGGTTTTCTTTCATGCGCTCAACTTTTGAAGTTTTAGGAATAATGGCGTTGCCACGTTGTATCCCCCAGCGTAAAACGACTTGCGCTGGTGTTTTACCATGCGCTTCCGCCGCCGCTTTGACGACACTTTGCTGTAATACTGATTCAGTTTTATCTGCCATTTCCAGCTCAAGGTAAGATAGCGCGCCTAAAGGAGAAAATGCCGTTACTGCCAACCCATAGTCTTTCGCTAAACGGATGAGACGCTCTTGGGTAAGATAAGGATGAGACTCAATTTGCAGCATGGCGGGTTTAATGCGTGCATAGCTCATTAGGTCGTTAAGTAAGCCGGTGTTGTAGTTACACACCCCTATTTGCTTCACTTTATCGCTATCTACCAACGATTCCATGGCTTCCCAGGTTTTATAGAGAGGAACGGGGGCTAGCTCCATCGTGGGCGTTGCAGCGTCAGGGTCGTAAAACCACTCAGGTGGGTAGCGCGTTTCAATAGGAACAAATTTTTGTGCGATAGGGAAGTGAATAAGGTAAAGATCAAGATACGACAGTTGAAGATCGCTCAGTGACTTTTCTAGTGCTAAGCTAACATGTTCCGGCGCATGAAAAGTATTCCAAAGTTTCGAGGTGACCCATAGCTCTTCACGGGTACACAAACCTTCATTGATAGCGCGTTTAATCCCTTCACCAACTTCTTTCTCATTACCGTAATCGGAGGCGCAATCTAAATGGCGATAGCCAGCTTTAATGGCTTCATAGGTTGTATCGGCGCATGTGGCTTTATCTACTTTCCAAAAGCCAAATCCCACCTCGGGTATATTTTTCATCGCGTATATCACCTTGTCAGTCGAAAATTTAATCTAAAGGGTTTTACTTCAATTGCGGTGTTAGGTATAACCTCACAAAGAACACTTTAGTCTTGTATAAGACATAAGTTATTATACGTAACCAGCGATGTCAACAAAGTGTTAACAAATAGAGCTGGATCTTTTAATGGTTGCTGGGAGTCTAACCTCACCCTAATCAGCGAAAGCATGCGATAGGCGGCATTAGCAGGAGTTGCAGCTCGCGAGAGAAGCGAAGATAAAGATTAGAAAGCGGATGAGTGTGAGGCTAAAATAGTATGTGATTGCGCTTTTTCTGCAAAGTAAAAAGTTAATCTAATTCAACCTGGTAATGGTAGTGATCAGTACGACATTTGCTTTCACGGTATTCTATGAGTGTACCGTCAATCGACTCGGTGACTCGGGTAACCAGAAGTAAAGGTGTGCCTTTTTCGATATTCAGGCTTTTCGCATCACTTTTTGACGCGAGTACCGCTTTAATGCTGTCACGGGTTTTAAATACCGTTTGGTTATAGTCGGTTTGGTAAAAGTGATACAGCGTATGAGGTATATCTTCCCGCTTTTCAATATCGGCAAAAAGCTTGGCGGGTAAATATACGGCTTCGAGCATGCAGAACTCGTTATCAAGAATACGTCTGCGGTTTAGCTTAACGACTTTATCTTTAGGTGATAAAGATAGTGCCAGTTGAACAGCTTCAGATGGCTCTGCTAACGCTTTATTCAAAAGCTCGGCTTTGGGTAAGTCGGCTCCCTTTCCATCGGCTTGCAATGGAAAAAAGCGAAACAAAGCATCTTGTGCGGTGTGCTCAGATACAAATGTGCCAACACCTTGCCGGCGATTAACTATTTTGGTGTCGGTTAACAAGGTTAGGGCTTTTCTTACAGTGCCTTGGCTTACGTTAAATTCGTCGGCTAGCTTGAATTCACTTGGAAGCATTTCGCCCGGTTGCCACCTGCGTTCTACAATAAGTTGCTTAATGTATTCAGCAACCTGCTGGTAAAGAGGTTGGAAGGCAAGGCTTGGACCGCCAAGTTTGTGGTCGAATTGTGATGAAGACATGTAACCGTAACCCAATGCTTAGTTTTTGTTTTTATATCATACACAAGAGTTATAGCGCATTTTTAATATAAATCACATACATCGAAGGAATAACACGAGATGCTACTGGAAACACTCCTCCCCATGTTTGCGCTTCTTGGTTTGGCTACGCTTCTGCAAACCTTAAGCGGTTTTGGGTTTGGTCTTATGGTGGTATCGAGTTTTACCCTGTTTAATATTATGCCGCTTACCGCCACCACCTTTGTGGTTAGTTTTTTAAGTCTGTTCAACTCGGTAAGCTTAGTACTTAAAAATACCGAGCAAGTGAATAGGCGAGCATTTACGCTTTTACTCGTAAGCGGTATTCCCTTGATGGGGGTGGGTTATGCATTACTAGAATACCTTTCGGCTGGCATGGCAACCTGGCTTAACATCATCCTTGGAGTGGCTATTCTTAGTTGTTGTGGCCTTCTGCTGGCAAAACGTAAACATAGCGTACCTTCAGGTAGTGCGACTGGATTTACAATAGCGGGAGCGTTGGGCGGTTTGCTTGGGGGGCTATTTTCTACCTTTGGTCCGCCGGTGGTATTTCAATGCTATCGCCAACATTGGCCCATTCATGAAATTCGCTTTACCTTGTTGGCGGTGTTTAGCGTCACCTCGTTGCTGAGGCTAGCCATTGTGCCTTTTGGAACACTGCCTTCCGAAGAAATTTTTGTGTCGACCCTGTGCGCCGTGCCTGTTATTTTAATATTTACTCGTATTGGCCGTCTTATAGCTGCTCGCATACCCGCGTCTTTTGTTCGCTTATTAGCGCTAAGTATGCTTTCTTTAAGTGGTTTTACCCTGATTGTACGGAATGTCTCTTTTTAAAAATTTCTGTATATGTGATCGGAATTTTCATAAATTTATCATTCGTGATTGACACTCGAGTTACATTTCATTAACTTGTGTCTTATATAAGACATTAAAGGTAATGTATAAATGGGTAACGCGTTTAGTCTAATTGAACCAAATTGGAATGATATTGTGGCTGCCGACATCACAGCGCAGCCGTTTCTTGCAAACGATACCACGCTTGTGGTTCCTACCCAGTATGGCGAACTCAAGCTTTCCATTAGCGCCTTTGGAATGCGCCTTCAAGCAGGTGAAAGCCAAGATGATCAATTCAAAATGCTGTGCACGGTTCCACAAAATGAAAGGCTTACCCTTAAAGGCGATAAATCCCACAGCACGTTAACAGGGGGCGATTACCGTCTTGAGCTATATGCTTCTCCGTTGCATTTTAAACTGTACAAGAACGACACCTTAGTACAGCAGAGTGCGACGGATGGTCATTTTGTGCGCCAACATCGTCTGCCGCCTTTTGCAAAAACCGACAGTGGTTGGTTAATCAGTTTAGAACTTAACTACGACGAAGCTGTTTATGGGTTAGGTGAAAAATGGGGCAAGTTAGATAAACGGGGGCAGCTAGTACGTTCGTACAATCATGATGCGCTGGGCGTGAATGCCGAGAAATCCTACAAAAATACCCCTTATGCGTGGAGCCCCGAAGGCTGGAACCTGTTTGTACATACCCCTGCACCTGTTACCCATGGCGTAGGCTACGCGCTTTGGTCGCAGCGCGCTTATGTGTGTCTGGTTGAAGATGCGGTGCTAGACATGTTCATCTATCACCAAGATAGTCCCGCGCAAAGCATTAATACTTATAGTCAGCTAACAGGCTTTGCCCCAACGCCTCCTACTTGGAGTCTTGGTGTTATTTTGTCAAAGGCCTACTACAAAGACGCAGAAGAACTCTTGTCGGTGGCAAGGGAAGTCCGCGAAAAAAATATGCCCTGCGATGTGATCACATTAGATGGCCGCGCTTGGCAAGATACCGATACCCGTTTTGCATTTGAGTGGGATCCAACACGCTACGCAGATCCCCAACCGGTTATTGATGAACTGAAATCCCTAGGCTTTAAAATTTGCGTATGGGAATACCCAATGATTTCAGTGAAAAACCCACTGTATAAAAAGGCCGCAGAAAAAGGCTGGTTAATTAAAGACAAGCGTACCGGCGAAGCTTATCGCTACGAGTGGGATTTAAGTCCGTTTGGTGAAGTGCTTACGCCTTTGCCTGATTCTGGCATTTTAGACTTTACTCATCCTGAAGCCTACGAATTTTGGAAAACCTCGCACAAGCCGTTATTTGAACTGGGTGTAGATATGATTAAGGCTGATTTTGGCGAGCAGCTAGAAGACGACAATATGGTGTCGTACAGCGGTGACTCAGGCAATCGTCTGCACAATGTTTACAGTATGTTGTACAACCGCTGTGTTTACGAAGCGGCTGAAAAATACTGTAAAACGGGGCCGTTTTTGTTTAGCCGTTCAGCGTGGACGGGCAGCCAACGCTATCCATCACAATGGGGCGGCGACCCACAGGCCGATTGGCATGGTTTAGCTGCCAGTATTCGCGGTAGTTTATCATGGGGTATGTCTGGTGGGCCTTTCTTTGCTACCGATATTGGCGGTTTTTATAAAGATACCCGTGATGCAGAGCTTTATGTTCGTTGGGCGCAAGCGTCCGTATTTAGCGCCCATATGCGCCTTCATGGTATTGGCCCGCGAGAACCTTGGTCGTACGGCGATGAAGCGTCTCAAGCGGTGTTTAATGCACTAAAACTGCGCTACCGCCTTATTCCTTATTTAAAGCAAACGGCTGAAAAAGCATCGAAGACGGGTTTGCCTGTGCAGCGCGCCATGGCACTCGCTTTCCCAGAACAGCCCGTATGCCATAGCTTTGAACAGCAATTTATGTGCGGCGATGATTTGCTCGTAGTGCCATGTGTGGTCCCTGGTGGGAAAATTAAGTACTACTTACCCGAAGGGGATTGGGTGCGATTGGGCACAGACGAAACCGTAGGTGGAGGTCAGTACAAAGAGGAATCGCTAGCCCTTGATGAAGTGGCGGTGTTTATCCGAAAAGGTAAGCAGATTGTGATGGGGCCTGATGTTCAGCATACCGATATGGACATGACCAACACCCACTTTTGGCCGGCATAAGCCCTAGGAGTCGTACATGGATATCACCCTAACCCTATTATCATGCATGGCGTTTATGGCTATTGTGGCCGTAATTTCGTACATGAAAACCAAAGGCGAAGTGAATACTCAAGATGGGTATTTCCTCGCTGGGAGAGGGCTTACCGGTACCTTTATTGCTGGGTCTATGATTCTCACTAATTTGTCTGCAGAGCAACTCATCGGGCTAAACGGCTCTGCATTTGGCTATAACTTAAGCGCCATGGCATGGGAGGTCACCGCAGGTATATCCACCATCATTATGGCGTTAATTTTTCTCCCCCGTTATTTGGCAGGAGCGTTTTCAACGCTCCCTGAATTTTTGCGCAACAGATTCGATGACAGCGTGCGAAGAATGACGGTGGTGCTTTTCATGGTGGGCTACTCTTTGGTCACCATTCCTTCAGTGCTGTATTCAGGCTCTATTGCTGTTCTAAGGCTATTTGATGTACCCGGGTTACTCAATATTAGCTATGAAGCGTCATTGGTCTTTACCATTATTGTTGTGGGAACCGTGGGTGCGCTCTATGCTATTTTTGGTGGTCTTAAAGCCGTGGCGGTTTCAGATACGATTAATGGTATTGGTTTGTTAATTGTAGGGCTCTTGGTGCCTGTATTGGGGTTAATCGCGCTGGGTGAAGGCAGTTTCAGTCAGGGGTTATCGACCATTGCCACCACAGAAACAGAAAAGCTGAATGCCATAGGCAGTCGTGACGATCCTGTGCCCTTTGGCACCATATTTACCGGCATGATCCTCGCTAATTTGTTTTATTGGGGGACTAACCAATATGTGATTCAACGCACTCTGGGGGCTAAAAACCTCGTAGAAGGGCAAAAAGGTGTGCTTTTCTCTGGTTACTTTAAAGTGCTAGTGCCCTTTATGATGATGCTACCTGGTGTGATTGCGTATCATCTATATCAAGATGAGAACTTACAAACTATCGACTTAGCCTATCCTCATTTGGTGAAAGACGTACTACCTCAATATTTGTCTGGCTTCTTTTTGGCTGTTTTGCTGGGCGCAGTATTCAGTTCGTTCAACTCGTTACTCAATAGTGCTGCCACGCTGTTTTGTTTAGATGTTTATAAGCCTCTGAAAAAAGACAAAGTAACAGATGAGAAGCTTATTCGTGTGGCCAAAATAACCAGCTTGGTTATTGCTGTCTTGTCATTTATTACGGCTCCGCTTTTAATGTTTGCCCCTGAGGGCCTGTGGCAAATTATTCGTATCTTTACCGGGTTTTATAACATTCCTGTTATTACCATTGTGCTGGTAGGCTTATTTACCAAACGGGTACCTGCTTTAGCGGCAAAAGTGGCGATAATTTTCCATGTGATTGCATACGGATTGCTAAAATTTGTGTGGGAAGTAGACATTAACTTTATTCACATCTATGCCATCTTATTTGCCATAGAGCTCGCCATTATGCTGGTTATAGGCCGTCTGTACCCCCTGCAAACCCCCTGGCACTTTACACCTAAAGCGGAAGTGAATATGACGCCTTGGCGTTACGCTATTCCCTGCGCCATAGTGCTGGTAGGCCTGATTGTCACCCTCTATCTCATGTTCTCTCCTGTGGGGTTTGTTGGCGGCATTAGCAATCTCTTTATTCCATCGCTTATCGCGTTATGGAGCACCTGTTTTATCGCTATCGGCTTTAGCCTGAAGTGGTGGCGCTTTAAATACGAGCGAGGCCTAAAGCGTCTTGCTACGCCTGGTCTATAAGTATTCGCCCCGTTTCTACGGGGCTGTACAGAAAAAACACAAAAAAATTAACATAACGTTTGCAAACTCTTTAACAATTGTTTAACTTAATAACTCTTATATAAGACATTAGACGCAAGATATCTTATATCAATAAACAAGGTTCATAAACGCACTGCGTAGCGCTGTACTCTAATTCTACGCCGCACAATAAAAACCACGCGTGATGGGCTTGCGATAAATTACCCCCTTAATAAGGTGGGCATTAACACGTGTCGTAAACCTACATGTGATAAGCGAAACACCTGGAGAACAACATGAATACAAAGCGATCAATCATAAGTAAAGCGGTCACGCTTGCTATGACGTCTGGACTGCTCGTTAGCGCCCACACCTACGCGCAAGAAGCAGAGCCAGCACAAGCGCCAGACGATGATAAGTCGTTTGAACAAATCGTCGTAACTTCACAAAAACGTGTGCAGAGCATCAGTGATGTACCGGTTGCGGTTTCCGTACTACGGGGCGACCAGATTGAATCCGCTTTCGCAAACAATGTTGAAAACCTTCAAGCGTTAGTCCCCTCCGTCAGCTTCCGAAAAGGCACCACTACTCGAAACTCCGCACTTACCGTGCGAGGCATTGGCACCATTTCTTTTAGTATTGCCGCTGAACCTAGTGTCGCAACTGTCGTGGATGGCGTCGTATTAGGGCGCTCGGGTCAAGCGTTTGCCGACCTTTACGATGTTGACCGTATTGAAGTGTTGCGAGGCCCGCAAGGTACGCTGTTTGGTAAAAATGCGTCGGCAGGAGTGGTGAATATTACTACGAAAGATCCTACACAAGAGCTAACCGGCAGCCTTTCTACTGAGTTTTATCAAGACAATGAATACCTTATGAAAGGGACGGTAAGCGGTGGCTTAACCGATGAATTATCTGCCAGTTTAACGGTCTTCCAAGGCAAGTTTGATGGCTACATAAAAAATGTCTACAACAATGAAATGGTAAATGGCTACGATCGTGAAGGGGCACGTGCGGTTGTGCTTTACGAGCCTGCAGACGATTTAACGGTTAAATTTATTAGCGAATTCTATAGCGCAGACGATGACTGCTGTGCCGATTTAGAAGGCTTGCCAAGTGGTCGTAACCCTGATTCAGAAGCTGCGCCAAATAGTGATGGCATTGTTGATGGTGTCGCTGATATCGATTTGGATCAGCGTCAAATCGATCATGATTTTGAGTCGCGAACCATCGACGATCATGCTGCGTTTTCTGTGCAAGTAGACAAAACCGTGGGTGACTATACTTACACCTCAATTACTGCACAGCGTTCGTGGGAAAATACCGAATACCGTGAGGGCGATTTCACTTCCATTGCGGGGGACAGTAACGAACCGGTATTTGGCGCACCTTTCCAATTACATGATGTGGGCCCGCAAGAGTGGAGTCAGTTTTCACAGGAGTTCCGCGTTGCATCTAACCTGTCTGGCCCCTTCAATTTCTTAGCCGGCTTGTTCTACTGGAATATGGACTCCGAGCGAAGCTTTACCCGTGACGCGAGTTGTCAAAACAATGCTGGGCAGTTAGATGCTGCATTGACCAATTATGCCGAAAACAACCTTTCCGGTGACGACTTAACAACCGCGTTATCTGATTTAGGCGCTTATGCCGATTCATTGGGTGTAAGCTGTAACGCCAATGATATTGTGTCGGCCACAGCTTACATGAGCACAGAGTTTAACAACTGGGCCTTGTACGGTGACGGGACTTACGATCTTAGCGATGACATGCGTTTAATTTTTGGATTGCGCTATACCGATGACGAAGTGTCTTACACCCACCGGCGTGTGAACAACGATGAATATGGCCGCACGGGTGTTGGCGTGCGCCCTGCTACATTAGATACTGATGCTGCAGGGAGTGTCGATGAAACCAATTTGTCTGGTCGTGTTGGAATTCAATACGATATCGCGAAAGGCCAAATGATTTACGGTACTTATTCGCAAGGCTATAAAGGTCCAGGCTTTAACGTCTATTACAACTTTAACCCCGAGAATGATGGCAGACCTATTGGGGCAGAAGAGTCGGATGCCTATGAGGTTGGTTATAAATACGCTAGCCGTGATTTACTACTAAATGTGGCGGTATTCTCCACTGATATTGAAGGCTTTCAGGCGAACAACTTTGACTGTTCTGACGGTGCCTGTATTACTCGCTTAACTAACGCGGGTAACGTCACCACCCAAGGTGTTGAACTAGACTTTATGTACAATGCGACGGACAATCTTACTCTGATTGGTGGCGTGGCTTACACCAAAGCTGAAATCGACGAGTTTAATTGCCCTGCTGAAGTAGACGCTGATGCCTGTACTGATCGCTCTGGCTTAGATGTGCCTTTCTCCCCTGACCTTAAATACTCGTTATCAGCAGAGTATATTATGGAAACCGAGTATGGCTTCGACATTTACTACAATGCGTCATACATTTATACCGATGAGCAGTACTCAGACCTGCCGGGTAATACCGGCGAATTCAACGCGGCCTCGTTACTGCCTGACTACACCATGGTGAATGCTAGCGTGGGTATGTCGTTTAAAGATGATGCTTTCCGGGTGTCTTTAATCGCCAAAAACTTACTTGATGAAAGCTATGCGACGACGTATAGCGGTGATAACTTTCGCTATCAAATTCCAAGGGACGCAGACCGTTATTTTGGTGTAGCGTTTAAAGCACAGTTCTAACACGATTTTAAACCTAATCGCGCATGTTACGAGGCTGCTATCGCAAGATAGCAGCCTCGCTGCCATTCAGTCATGGCGTTGCCGATGCGCCCGTACGCATACCTTGCCAAAACCCTATCGCGAAATAATGCTTCATCATTGGACATTCTTTTAGCAATACGACCATTTTTTGGTAAACTCTCTCGTGTATTTTTTGAGTAGACGTAAACAGGAAAAACTAATGGCCGTATTCGGTACTGTATTCATGCCCACGATGGCGCTTACCCGCTTTGAAAACGATACATGGACTGAGACTGAGTTTGTCAGTGCAGACAGCATACAAATGCACCCGGGTGCCCATGTCTTGCATTACTCAAGTACCTGTTTTGAAGGTTTGAAAGCATTTAGGCACGAAGACGGCAGTATTAATATCTTCCGTATGGATAGAAATATCGAACGTTTTGCGCAAAGCAGCCGTTTACTCAACTTGCCTGAGATTGACAAAGCACAAGTTGAAAAAATGATTATCGACATCGTGTCTACGTACAGCGCTGAGGTTCCTGAGCCTCCAGGTTCTATGTATATTCGTCCCACTCACATAGGTACCGAGGCGTCTATTGGTAAAGCGGCAGCACCCTCAGCTACCTCTATGTTGTATGTGCTTTTATCGCCGGTAGGTGATTACTTCGCTGGTGGTCTAAAACCGCTGCGCTTGTTGCTTGATGAAACAGGCATGCGCTGCGCGCCACACATGGGCATGGTGAAAAGCGGTGGTAACTATGCCAGCGCACTCCCTCCTATATTGAAAGCAAAAGCAGACGTGCAAGCCGATCAAATCTTGTTTTGCCCTAACGGTGATGTACAAGAAACCGGTGCAGCTAACTTCTTACTTGTTGATGGTAACGAAATCATCACTAAAGGCTTGGATACAAGCTTTTTACACGGTGTAACGCGGGCCACTATTTTACAGCTTGCCAAAGATCACGGTATGACAGTAAGCGAACGTGATATTACTGTTGAAGAACTACTCGAGCGTGCTGCCAAGCCAAGCGCTGAGGCTGCATTATCGGGCACCGCAGCAGTGCTTACGCCAGTGGGAACCTTTATTCACAATGGAAAAGAATACCAAGTAGGTAACGGTGAAGCGGGCCCAGTGACCATGAAGCTGCGCCAAGCCCTTAATGATATTCAATGGGGTAAAGCGGAAGATAAACACAACTGGCTTGTTAAAATAAACCCCACCTAATTCATCGCTATGGCTAAACAAGCGCAAAGATGTGCCTGTTTAGCCATTTTCCAGGCGCATGGTCACACCTTCTATATCACCCAAACTACGCGATTATAGGCTTCGTCAATCTTATAGTATTTCATTTAATGTGTTGTTTTTTCGAGATTCCCGTTAATAATAGGGAAGGGTTCGAGCAGATAGAGTGGAATCATGCTACTTAGTCGTGGGCGATGCTTTAATTATGAATTTATTAACGGTCATATTTGCCTACGCGCATTGAGGCTCAGTGTATGCCCACTTTTATGGTTACTTTGTCTTATATTGCCGGCTTTCGTTGTCGCAGAACCTCTTATATTCTCCACCTCAAACGCCAGTCCTTTCAGTTCAGAGCATAACCCTCAAGCAGGTTACGTCAATGAAATTATTCGCCGTGCGTTTGCTTCGAAATCGATTTCCACTCGATTTGAACATTATCCTCACACCCGCGCTGTTTTCATGGCTACCCAGGGAAAAACCGCAGGCGTTTTTCCTCTGCGCTCTAATCAGGCACACAAAGACAGTTTATATTACTCAAACCCCATACCGGGCACAAAAATAGGCTATTTGGTACCGGTTGCAACCCAGGTAGACACGATTCTCCCCGTCAAAAATGGCGATATTAACGCCCACTTTTTGCGTCTTGGTTTAACACGAATAGGCTATATCACTGGCGCGCCGATACCACAGGCATTGGTTGACGCAAGTAACATAGACACCATCGCGGTAAGCAGCCTTTCTTCGTTACTTGATATGTTGGCGCTTGACCGAGTAGACATGATTTTCGCAGATGAGTATTTAGTGAAAGAAACCTTGGTTAACGAACGCCCTCATTTGCAAGGGCAGTACCGTTTTATAGAAGCGCTTAGTCGTGATCATCCTTTTTTCCTTGCGGTATCAAAAGACACTCCCAATGCCGCAAACATTATAGAAAGCTTTGATGAGGCATATCATGCGCTAGAAGCTAGGGGTGAAATAGAGGAAGTTTTAAAGCAATACGGTATGTATGAGGCGGCGCCTTCGTCATCATCGTTAACCGTAGGTGTGCCGGATATTAATGGCATCAAACAGGTAATACAGTATTTAAGCAGCCATGACACGCCGTTTTCACAGCTTGCAATCGATTGGAGAGTCATGGATGAAACTGTACTTAGGAAGCGCCTGCAAGGGGATGTCGCAGTGAACCAGACGAACTATGACCTGGTTATGCTTGGGAATTATGATGTGCCTATTTGGGCCAAGATAGGCCAGTTAGCAGCGTTTGCCGATGTGCCCGAAAGCTATGATATCGATGATGTTATTGGCGCCGCGCTCACTGCTAATACGTATGAAGAGACGCTTTATGCCTTACCTTTTGTAGCTGAAACCACCCTAACCTATTACCGCAAAGACTTGCTATTAAACGCGGGCCTTAATATACAATCGCCACTGACTTACGAGCAATTGTACGCAATGGTGAAGCAGCTGCATCAGCCTGAAAAAGAGGTATATGGCATTGGTCTTAGAAGCCGCGTGGGCTGGGGGCAAAATATGGCCCTGCTTTCTGTGATGGTCAATACCTATGGTGGGCAATGGGTTAATCAACAAATGCAGCCACAAATTAACACGCGAGAGTGGCACAAGGCGGTGAGTACGTATATTGATTTGCTAGGCAACTTTGGGCCACCTAATCACCAAGATTTAGGCTGGCAAGAGAATCAGGCGCTGTTTGCCGAAGGAAAGCTTGCGTTTTTCGTGGATGCTTCCTCATTAGGTGGTAGCATTTTAAACCCCAAAACATCCAGTGTGGCGAAAAATGTCGGGGTAACACAAGCGCCTATTGGCACAGTTAAAAGGGGTTCTCAATGGTTTTGGTCTTGGAACTTTGCGGTGCCAGCAAGCAGTGAGCGTAAACAAGCTGCGCAACAACTGGCATTATGGTTAACGTCGAAAGCGTTGAATGACGCGCTAAGAGAAAACTACGGTTTATATGCAGTACTTCCTGGTACGCGTCACTCCACTTATGACGAGAGCTATCAACGGGCTATCCCATCGGCATCCTATGAGTATTCAGCGTTACGCGCACTTTCCCATACTGATACTAGTGCGTCAGCAATTGGTAAGCAGTTTGTGCCTATTGCTGAATTTACCGCAATAGGACATTTAGTGGGCGTTCAAGTGAACATGGCACTAACGAAACAGGTATCAGTATCAGAGGCGTTGAAAACAGCGCAGTATCAAACTACCTCGGTGATGCGTCGTGCGGGGTATATCCAGTAAACCAGGTTAAGGAGTAACATGTCTCGCCCTTTCTCACTGTTAGATCTTGCCCCTATTGCAGAAGGCTCCACTATTCAAGCGGCGTTCGAACATTCGCGGCAATTAGCTAAGCAGGCTGAACACTGTGGTTATCGTAGAGTATGGTTGGCTGAGCATCACGGTATGCACGGTGTGGCCAGTTCAGCCACCGCAGTGGTGTTAAGTCACATTGCGCAAGCAACCTCCACCATACGAATTGGGGCGGGAGGCGTGATGCTTCCTAATCATGCGCCTTTGGTGGTGGCTGAACAATTTGGTACCTTAGCCACCTTATATCCTAATCGTGTAGATTTAGGATTAGGTCGAGCGCCGGGCACCGATATGGCTACGGCAAAAGCCCTGCGCCGAAATGGGATAGATTCGGTAGACAGCTACCCCAGTGATATTCAAGCGCTGCAGGCATATTTAGGACAGCCAAATCCATCGCAAAAGGTGGTAGCCATACCTGGAGTAAATACTCATGTTCCTTTATGGCTGTTGGGCTCAAGCTTGTATAGTGCACAGCTTGCGGCGCAACTGGGCCTCCCTTATTCGTTTGCCTCTCACTTTGCGCCCGATCAGTTATTTGATGCCTTACATGTTTACCGGTCTATGTTTCAGCCGTCTGATCAGGTTAGCGCACCTTACGCGATGGTGGGTGTCATGGTGGTCATGGCAGACACTGAAGAAGAGGCGCAATATCTGTTTACTTCGGTTCAACAGCAATTCATTCACTTGCGCCAAGGCGCGAATAAGCCGTTTTCGAAACCGTCTGAAAACTTTAAAGAAAACTGCAGCCCAGCCGATGAAGCTATGCTAGCAAGTGTTTTACGCTATGCCATGGTGGGAACAAAAGCGTCGGTAGCCGACAAGCTAGATGGGTTTTTGCAAGCCACCCAAGCTGATGAAATTATTGTTTCTATGCCAATTCATCCTATTGAACAGCGCCTAAAAAGTGTGAAATTGTTTAGTGAGTTGATGGGAAGCTTAAACCCATAGGGTGCTTTTTCTGCCAATAGCTTGAGAATGTGGGCGGTGTTCGAGGCCACATGGCAAATATCGCCTATGCAAAATGTTTGAATAACATTATGATACGCACAGACAAGCATATTACACTTTCGACTAATATTTTTGAGCAACTCTGCCTTGGGCGTCATCCGATGAAGTGGATCCTTTTCGTTGTATTTATTACCTTTGCTAGTGTTTCTTCATTAACAAAGGCCGATGACACTGTGCTTAGAGTCGTCATCATTCAAACAAATGCCTTGCCCATCGTGATGGAATCTCAAGCCGCCTTTGAAAAAGAGCTTCGTTTTATAATGCCTGAGGCGTCTGTTGAATTTGATGTTTATGATGCTGGCGGCTCCTTCGAGGGCGCGCGCGCGGCAATAGAAGCGGCATACCAAGTGGGCGAGCCGGATCTTATTGTGTCTATCGCAACACTGGCGACCCGAGCGCTCTATCAAGCTGAGATTAGTCGTCAAACACCCAAATTATTTATGACGGTAGCCGACCCGGTCAAGGAAGGTATTGTGACTCAGTTTGATGAAACAAGCTCAGATAATATCACCGGCGAGTCTCATGTGCTGGACGCCAAGGTAAAGCTAGATATGTTGCAAGGGTTAATTGCGGCATCTGACACTGACTTACCGCTAACTATAGGGCTAATTCATACCGACTACCCTTCATCGGCGAGTTCTGTCGATAGCCTACTTGCCTTAGAAAGCGATTACGACAGTGTGAAGTTTGTGGCGATTAGTACGCCTTATGTTGATGGAGACAAAGGCTTGCCTGTTATGCGAGAAGGCATTATTAACGCCCTTGTTAAACATAAACAAAGCCGAAGTATTGATGGCTTGTGGTTGTCCACGGGGCCGCTATTGCAGGCGGAGAATCTGATTGGTGAAATCAGAAAGCAAACCCAATTATTTCCACTTTTTGCGGAAAGTATAGAGTCGGTTCAAGACGGCGCACTGCTAGGTGTGGTGTCGGACGTGAACAGCATAGGTAAGTCCGCAGCTCAACGAGCAGCGAAAATTCTTCGCGGCACACCGGCGAATCAATTCCCGGTCTCAAGAATGAGTAAATATACCGTCGCGGTCAACGTATCTACTGCGATTAAACTGGGATTGCCAATTCCCTCTTCTTATTTGAAGTTAGCTAAAAACAACGTGTATCAGTAAGGGTTGACCAAACGTTATTATGCGAATTAAATCGAAATTATTAGCCATATACATTCCTATCTTGCTGATTGGAATGACGCTTATCGGTTATTGGGCTTACCTTACTGCCTACGAATCCGTGAGAGAGCGGGAGTATAAATTACTTACCCAAACCTTATCACTCACCTTTGTGGAGTTGGTGGAAGAGCGACATAAGCTATTGGTGGACTCAGGGTTAGAAAATGTCCCTATGTTTCGCGAAGCCTATCAAAAAGAAGTGTTTGACGAGTTAGACGCATTGCATCTTTCAACAGATAAACACTTCACGGTGAGCGAAAAAAGCACAGGGCAACTGATTTATACGTCTCAACAAAATTGGTCGCCCCTCGATATTAGTGAAGCCAATAGGCAAACGATTAATAACAAAAAAGTGGCTTTTGGCGAAACGACCATGGGAAGCGAAGAAATACTTTTCGCGTGCAGCGAGTTTTCGCCTTGGAATTGGAAACTGACGGTAAGCCAAACTACCGATGCGTTGCAAACGTCCTTATCGAACATCGCACTTCTTACGATTATTATCACCCTATTTGCCGTGGCGCTGGTAAGTGTACTTATGGGTTCGGTTACCCAGCACCTTGTTATTACCCCTATTAATAAAATCAAGAGTGCTACCAGTCGAATTGCAAAAAATCATCAAGGGATAAGTATCGATGTTAAAGGCACTGATGAACTGAGTGAGCTGGCCCGTGATGTGGAAACCATGTCGGCTGATATTCAAGATTATGTATCTCGAGCTCAAGCGGCCAATAAAGCAAAAACCGATTTCTTAGCGGTAATGAGCCATGAAATACGTACGCCGCTAAATGGCATTCAAGGGCTTGCAACACTATTGTTAGATACCGAGCTTAACGAAAAACAAAAGAAATACGCAACAGATCTAAAAGCGTCGGCCTCAATTTTAGCGAACGTAATAAACGATGTTCTCGATTTATCGAAGATAGAATCCGGTATGTCTGAAATTGATCTCATTGAGTTCAATTTAGACTCAATGTTAAGCGACTTGGTGACTTTATTAGGCACTAACGCAAGTGCCAATAATACTCGCCTTGAGTATAAGAGCCGTAATTTAGACTCGGTTATGGTGACCAGTGACCTTACCAAGCTGCGTCAAATTATTATTAACTTAATCAGCAATGCGATTAAGTTTACCCAGCAGGGCACGGTAAGCATTTCGGCCAAGCTGAAACAGGTGGCGCAGGAAGAAGCGCAAGATAATAAACTTGTGATTTCAGTGAAGGATACTGGCATTGGCATCGAGCCCGATCGTCTAGAAAGTATTTTTGAGAAATTTACCCAGTCAGACTCCTCTATTTCAAGGCGTTATGGCGGAACCGGTCTTGGCCTTGCGATTGCAAGAGAGCTCGCCCAACTCTTAGGCGGCGACATTAAAGTAAGCAGTAAGGTGGGTGAGGGCTCGTGTTTTACCGTTACCGCTAATGTACGCGCTAGATCTGTAGATTTGGTAGGCACAAACGTCGATAAAGAGGCCTGCGCTGCAACGCCGGCAGCTAACCACAATTTAAATGTGTTGTTGGCGGAAGACAACGCGATTAATGCGGTAGTGGCGCAAGCGTTACTGGAGCAACTGGGCTGCAACGTGATTCATGTTGATAACGGTCTTAAGGCCAGCACTCGCGTATTAGAGGGAGATATTGATGTTGTCTTTATGGACATTCATATGCCTGTTATGGATGGGGTTGAAGCCACAAAACGTATTCGTAAGTTAGACAGTGGCGCTGCTAGCACGCCTATAATTGGTTTAACGGCAGAGGCTTTCAAAGAGCGTCACGATACCTTTATCGAAGCCGGTATGAATAATGTGGTCACTAAGCCTGTTACTATTGAAGCGCTGAAAGAGAGTTTGGTAAAACTAGAGCGAGAAAATACACTCACCTCTTCAATGTAGCGTTATCCGCTGTACTATACTGGTGATACACGCATTGAATCGCATATGCTAAGCCCTGATTAGGATACCGTAATGGATGTAGTCTCGCCCCACAAAGAAACAGTACGACTTCGTCTCGCACTTATAGTGGGCGCACTATTGATATGTGGTTTCATGTGGGCTGATATCGTTCTGCTTCCCGATAATCTCCATGACACCTATTTTTTTAACCGCTTATATTTTCAAGTACCCACCATCGTATTGGTGGTAGGCTTATCGTACGCCCCCTTCTTTTATGCTAAACGCCATTGGATTTTTACACTATTGATGGTTGTGCTAACCCTATCCAACTTCGGGTTAATTCATCAAAGCTGGATAGAGGCCAACTTCGCTTTCCCTTATGAGGGCACCATACTTTATGCCTTCTATTGTGTTTTTGCCTTAGGGATACCGTTTAAACTAGCCCTATTGGCCGCCCTAATTAACGTTATAGGGTTCGTTTTACTTATGGTGGTTTCACCGGTTTATGGCGAACGGGTCATGATTTCAAGTGCCTTTGTGGCAGGCTCATTATTCATATGTGTGTACGCTAAGTATCGGCTTGATAGGGTGATGGAGCTGTTGGTGTCATCTAATAAAAAGTTAGCTAAATTAAGCCGTATCGACTCTTTAACTAACCTTCTTAATAGGCGTGCGCTTATGCAGCGCAGTGAAGCGCTGCTGTCGTTGAGTATTCGACAATCTCTCGATTTCGCCGTCATTATGTTAGATTTAGACGATTTTAAGAAATACAACGACGCCTTCGGTCACCAAAAAGGAGACGATGTTATTGTGATGCAGGCGGACCTCATGCGGGAGATATTTAAGCGTCAAACTGATGTGTTAGGGCGTTATGGCGGCGAAGAGTTTATGGTGGTCGTCAGTGGCCTAACCCGTCAGCAAGTATATAGTAAGTGTGAGCAAATGAGCATGCTATGGCAAAGCAGAAGTATCGCTCATGCTGACACTGCGACCCACCGCTGGGTAACTTGTTCTATTGGTATCGCGTGTATGGAAAAAGGCAAAAGTACGTCACTAGAAGCCTTGATTCAAACTGCAGACAAGGCGCTTTATGAGGCGAAAAGCGCGGGCAAAAACACCATTAAGCTGGAGAGCTACGCCAACCCGTAGTTGACTCGCCTCCAGTCAATATTTAAGCACCAATAAGCAATTAGAGTTTCACCATCATCTTGCCTTTATTTTCCCCATTAAACAGCATGTTCAACCCTTCTTCAGCATTGTCTAGGCCTTCAATGGTATGAGCACGATATTTTATTTTGCCTTGCTGTACATAAGGTGTGAGTTTCTGAAGTAGCTTGGGTACCTCACCCCAATGATCGGGCATAGCAAAACCGCGAATGTTAATACGCTTTTTAATTAAGGGGATCCAATTAGGCCCCGGCGCGGGATTGTCAGACTGATAATCAGCAATCATGCCACATACGACAATTCGTCCATGGGTATTCATACGATTAAAAATGTGCTGTTGAATAGGGCCACCTGTATTTTCAAAAAAGACATCAATTTTGTCAGGGGTTAGTGTTTTCAACTTTTCTTCTAGATCGTCGGTCTTGTAGTTGATTGCACCATCGAACCCTAGTTCGTTCACAATCCAGTCTGCTTTTTCGTCGCTACCAACCACACCAATTACCCGTAGGCCGTCAGCTTTGGCAAGTTGGCCAACAATGGATCCTACCGACCCTGCGGCACCTGTGACAATTAAGGTTTCACCCTCTTTGGGTTCGCCAAAGTTATAGAGTCCCGTGGTGGCGGTGAGGCCGGGAAGGGCGAATACGCACAGTGCCATTTCTTCAGTTACGCCGTCTTGCAGCTTGTTAAAGCCTGAACCATCACTCACCACGTACTCACGCCAGCCAGTCATGCCCATCACTTTATCACCCACACTAAAATCGGCGTGATTGGAGGCAACCACTTCCCCTACGCCGCTTGATCGCATGACTTCACCAAGCTCTACTGGGGGAATATAACTTTCTCTGTCTTCGCTCATCCAACCCAGCATGGCAGGGTCTAACGACATATAGGTTTGCTTTATCAATATTTCCCCTTCGCCGGGAGTGGGGATAGGCAGCGTTTTCTGCTCAAATAAATGGGGGCCTATTTTTCCGTCGTGTGGGCGATTTACTAAGTGTATTTCTTTGTAAGTGGACATAGATAGCTCTCCTTTAACGTGTGAAATCTCGTCTGTTATTGTGACTGAGGGTAACACTGGCGTATTCCAACCCTGTTTACTATGAGTGGGTATAATCGGACGATAAATCCACTCAATCCAATTCATTATGCTGATAATGGGCCATTCTTTAAAAATAAGTAAACATGGTGTTTAGTAAATGTTGCAAAAATGTCGCAAATGGTCGTGAAATAGACGGTAAAGTTGTAAAAAATGCGATAAAAGCGCGTAAATAACGTTTACTTGCATTGAACAAAAGTCACCATATACGTAGAATGCTCGACTGCATTTTTTCCCTTAATGAATGAGTTTTTTATGAAGCAACAATTATCTTTACGTGCCTCTGTTTGCTTAGCGTTAGCTACTCTCGCGTCTTCTTCTACGCTAGCGGCGGGCTTTCAGGTCAATGAACATAGTGCGAATGGTTTAGGCCGTGCAATGGCGGGTCAAGCTGCAATGGCTGAGAATGCCTCTATTTTAGCGACAAACCCTGCGGCTATTGGTGTGTTTACTACGTCACAATTCAGTGGTTCAATCAGCTTTATTGATCCTAATGTTGATGTAAGTGCACAAACCACCTCTTATGTTGCTACAGAAGCGGGTAACCTAACCGTGGCATCAGAAGACGCCTCTGAAGATGATATTGCAGATACTGCATTTGTGCCTTCATTCTTCTATACCACTCCTATTAATGATAAATGGTCAGCAGGTATCGGCGCATTCACAACCTATGGCCTACGCTCTGATTACAGCGACGATTTTGAAGCGCTACACTTTGCTGATACCGCTGAGGTAAAATCATTTACCCTTAACCCTGCGGTTTCATACAAAGTCAACGACACACTACGTGTAGGTTTTGGGCTTAACTTTACTTATGCCGACGCTGAAATTAGCTCAGCTATCCCTAATTCACTTACCCCAGTATTAGGCTTGGCAGTAGACAATGCCTCTGTGTTTAAGCTGGAAGGTGACGATATTGGTTACGGTTGGAATGCGGGTGTTTATTATCAGCCTACTGAAACCACAACCCTCGCGCTATCTTACCGCGCAGAAACCGAACTCGAACTTGATGGTGAAGTAAGCTCTGATTTATCGGCTGAGTTAAACCAAGATGGCAGCCTAGATCTCAACCTTGCAGCTATTACAGAAGTTGCTGTTAGTCAAATTATTGATGACCAATGGTCTGTTCAAGCAAGCTTAGTGTTTACTGATTGGAGTACGTTCCAAAAGCTTGAAGCAAACTTAGCTAGCGGTGATGATTTCCTCATTAAAGAAGAAAACTTCGATGATTCATGGAGAGGATCTTTAGGGGTAACTTATAAGCTAAACGACCAATATACTTTACGTGCCGGTTACGCCTATGACGATGGTGTGGTAACAGTTGAAAACCGTTCTTTAAGTATTCCTGATACAGACCGCCATTGGATTACAGGGGGGGTAACTTATACCCTAAATGATTCTACCACTTTCGATTTTGCCTATGCCTACATCAATGGTCGTGAAGCAAACATCGATAAGTCTCGTGATATTGGTAGTATTACCTCTACTATTGAGGGCAGCCAATCTGCCACGGCGCACGTACTAAGTGCTCAGGTTAACATGAGCTTCTAATACATTTAGCCACAAATAAGCAGCGTAACGGCTGCTTATTTGTGTCTTTTGGCTATAGCGCGGTGTTTAATCAATGAAATAAGCACCCTCAAAGAGGCTAAATTGCTTCAAACCATTCCTGTAAACAGTTTATGGCCGCACTAATCTTGGCAGGTACCAATTCTCGTTTAGGTGTGACTGCATATACCGTATAGTTAGGTAATTGCCAGTCGTTGAAAAGCTGTTTCATCGACCCATCATTCAGTAAATGTCTCACTTCAGGCTCGGGTAAAACCGCATAGCCCATACCATCTTTAGTTAACTGAATCAGTGTTTGCATTGAATTAACTTCAATACGCGGTGAAGTTAAAGCCATATTCCCATGGGTTGGGTGTGTCATTGTGTAATCTTCAATATGACGGTGTGCAATGTAGGTGAATTCTTGCAATGCGTCTGTAGAGCCAATGTTAGCCGAAGCTAAAGGGTGTTCTGATGATACACAAAGAATGCGGTTCCACGTTGCTAACTCTAAACTACTGAAATTGGTGTCTGACAATGGCGCAAAACAAAGTACCAAATCGGCACCCGAAGCAATAATATCTTTTGGCTCGTCGGTGACAGTAAGTGATACGGTGATTTTTGGAAATTCTTCGCAAAGCTTATGGATAGGCTGACTTAACAACCCGCCCCCGAAGCCTTCTGGCGCAATAATATTAATTTTCCCTGAAGGTGCATCTTGCAGGGTTTCAATTTGCTCTTGTGCAATTTCTGCCGTTTTTAGCATTTGCTTACTGGTATCGTAATAAATCCGGCCTGCTTCTGTTAAGCTTAGGCTGCGGGTATTCCGATTAAATAGGCTTAGCCCTATGTCCTGCTCTAACTTTCTTAGCTGTTGGCTAATTGCAGACACTGTCATGTGTAACGACCTTGCTGCTACGCTCATACTGCCGCTCTCAGCAACGGCTATAAAGACCTGTAAGGAGCGAAGTAGTTTCATATTCATTTGCAAATCCTATCGCAAAAAAGGCACTGGCCTTTGACTAAAGTATAAGAACAATGGCAACCAATTCTAAACAAAAAATTCAGCAAGGGTAGTGGTGCTCACCCCATTAAGTTGCGCTTAAACGCGTTTTTATTAAACCAAGCGAATAGGTGCGGAATAACAAGGAACGCACAGGGCTTTTTTGCTTCTGTGATTACGTATGGCAATGTAAAGTAGTGGTGTCACTTATTTGTACAGACACAACCAGCTCGGTTGATGAGTACGTCAGGCATTAGAATAGAAAAGAATGAGAATGTTCGTGCCTTTACATAATGTTTACTTTTACTGCAAGGTTGTATTCGAGAGCGTATTATTATGATAAAAAATATAAAGTTAGTCTTTGTTTTCATCCCCGTACTAGTGTGGATTTCCGGTTGTGCATCTTCGTCTGGGCAATTTGGCCCTAAGGTTCATAATAGCGACGCGTTTACTGCGGTAGTGGTGGCTTACGCCCCCGAAATGGAAGGCATTTTGCAGCGCATAGAGCAAGATCCCCATGCTCAAATTGATACCACTAAAACCATCAAGGGTGTGACATATCGGATGGGGACTTACCATGATGAACCTATTTTAGTGTTTGCAACGGGCATGAGCATAGCAAATGCTGCAATGACGATGCAGATGGCGCTTGATTACTTTCCTGTGGAGCAAGTGGTGTATATGGGAATAGCGGGTGCCGTTAACCCCGCTTGGCAGCCCGGTGATGTGATTGTTCCAGCGCGTTGGTACTATCACGACGAAAGTGTTTACACCAATGAAGACCCTGAAAATCCGGGGGCTTATATATTGCCTGAGTACTATGCAAAGTTTTTAGAAGAACAACCGGAAAGACGCGCCGAAGACCCTCATCTACCCCATTATAAGCCGTTTCATTTTATTCAACCAGATGAAGTGCTCATTATTAAAGATGGAATGAGTAAGCCAAAGGATACGGCGTATTTTTCTGCTACTCCACGGCTTCTTTCGGCGGCGAAGTCTGCGATGGCAACTATGCCTGTGCAGCGTGTACTTGATGAGCGCGACGCTAAACTACACGTGGGCGGAAATGGCATAACGGGCTCGGTATTTATGGACAACCGTGAATACAGAAAATGGACCCGAGAAGTGTTTAACGCTGAAGTTACCGAAATGGAGTCGGCGGCCATAGGACAAGTATGTACTGTTAATGATGTTGATTGGGTTATCATCCGTGCTATCAGTGATTTAGCAGGGGGCCAGGAAGGTGTGAATAGTGAAAATACGTATGACAAAGAAGTGTCTAGAATTGGGGCAAATGTCCTTTTCTCTGTGTTAGATAATTTGGCTCAATAGCCTGACGACATTGATGGGTGCTATGTATGTAAGGCACAAAAAAACAGGCGCAAAAGCGCCTGTTTTTGTTTTTCGTCTGCGAACGCACTTGTTAGCGTATGGTTCTTACTAAGTTTATGGTGTTGGTAGCCAGTTTGACTTCCAGTAAAAAGACCAGCAATGCGCTTATCAGAAACATCATAGCTAAAATAAACAGTACGATAATGGGGGTTTTCAAATCTACCAGCCAAAGCGAGCCAGCAAACAGCGCCATAATAACCGTACATACCATAAGGCCCGATGCCACACACAAACCTATGGCCCAATTAATCACCTTCACTCTACGCCAGAGTACTTTTATTTCTTGCTTTGAGCGTTCCACAATATGAGGGTCTGACAGCGTATGGATTTGCCGTTCTGCTACTCTAACGCGGTCTGAGATTCTACCCAAACGGGATGACATGACATTAAGAAAGCCCGCAATACCGGTAAGTAAAAATACAGGGGCAACGGCAAACTCTATGAGCTGTGAAAGGCTGGGAATCAGAGTGTCCAATCATTCCTCCAACAAGGTGATAGGTGGTTGTAACGCAAATTATGCTAAAAGTACCTTAGGTTTGATTAATTACAAGCCTTTCTTCTTACAGCATAAGTGCTTAAAATCGCGTATTGTAACTTATTTGATAACAGGTACATATTTACCATGGTAACAAGAGTTTGCGGTCATCTACGCCACACGTTATTAGCAGTAGGCGTACTTGCCTTTACAGGTATGGCGGTGAGTGTTTCTGCACAAGAGGTAGAAAACATTGAACGTATTGTTACCACGGGGTCACGCATAGTAAGTGATAATCAAAATGCCGCCTATCCGATCACTTCGATTTCCCAGCAGCAAATAGAACAATTCTCGCCACAACATATACAACAAGCGCTAAATTATGTGGCGGGTGCGGGCGTGCAGCGAGGGAATGGTCAAGAATATTTACCCGCTTTGCGATCGCCAGTTTTAACAGGGGCGGGTGCCTGTGGGGGGATACTTGCAGCAGAGGATGGTATTCCATTGCGCGCAGCGGGGTTTTGTAATATTAACGAGCTGTTTGAAGCGCATAGCGAAATGGCGCAGCGCATAGACGTGGTTAAGGGGCCAAGCTCTCTATTGTACGGCTCAAATGCTATTCATGGTGTCATAAATGTAGTCACGCCGGATACCACGCAAGGAGGTGGCTGGCTAGGCGCTGACTATGGTTCATATGGATACGCTAGAATAAAAGTGCGCAATGGCAAGGATTTCGGTGATAGTGGCATAGGAGTGAATGCCAGTATTACAGATGACAGCGGGTATAGAAATGGCGAAGGCGTGAAACAGGAAAAGGTGAATGTACGATACAGAACCGCCCTTGAGAAGGGAACGTTGACGTCGGGGCTTACATACACCCATTTAGACCAGGACACCGCGGGCTATATTACCGGTTTTGAAAGCTATGAAGATCCGCTTTTAATCAAAACCAACCCGAATCCAGAAGCCTTCAGAAAAGCCCAAAGTTTTCGGGGGTGGGTTAAGTTAGATGTGCAAGTCAACCAGCAACTGGCGTTGTCTATTACTCCTTATGTACGTCATCAGGATATGGATTTTCGCATGCATTTTTTACCAGGAACGCCGCTAGAAGAAAATGACCAAAAAGGCGCAGGATTGTTATCTCAGCTGCGCTATCAGCTTACTCCTAACTTATACCTGAATTCAGGTGTGGATACCGAATATACCCGAGGTGGCTTAGTACAATCGCAAGACACCCAAACAGAAGGCTCAGACTTTCTAGTCGAAACGGTGCCGGTAGGAAAACACTACGATTACGACGTGACAGCGTTTATGTTGGCCCCTTTCGCTGCGCTAGAGTGGCAAACAGCAAAATGGAATGTGTCCCTAGGTGGGCGATACGAGCGGCTTGCCTACGATTACACCAACAATATGATAGATGGACGAACCAGAGACGATGGCACTGAATGTGGTTTTGGCGGCTGCCGGTATTCTCGCCCAGAGAGTGGTGAAAATAACTTCACAGAGTTTAGCCCTAAATTTACCCTGAGTTACTCGCCTCAAGACAATCTTCAATGGTATTTAGATGTAGCCAAGGGGTATCGAGCGCCACAAGCCACTGAGTTATACCGCTTGCAACGAGATCAAGAAGTGGCTGATTTAGATTCGGTTTCAGCGGTAAGTGCGCAAGTAGGTTTACGCACGGGGTTTAACAATGGCAGCCTTGATATCGCGGTGTATCGATTGCGAAAAGAAAACGTCATCTATCGAGACAGTGACTTTTTTAATGTCAATAACGGCAAAACGCTACATAAGGGCGTTGAGGTTACGCTGAGCTACCAACTGCTACCGCAGTGGGCCATAGACGTGGCAGGGACTTATGCAAGACACACTTACGAACATTCACAGCAAGTTGGAGAGGTGGACATTCAAGGTAACGATATGGATACCGCGCCGGAACTTCAATTCAATGCAAGAACCCATTATCAAATAAACCCCGATACCGCGCTTCAATTGGAGTGGCAGCATGTAGGGCGTTATTTTACCGATCCAGAGAATGCACACAGTTATGAGGGACATGATTTACTGCATGTGCGTGGGGAGCATCAGTTAAATAATGGCGTAACCCTCGCGGTAACCATAAACAATATTCTCGATACCGCTTATGCGGAACGGGCAGATTATACGACCTTTACTGGCGACCGTTATTTCCCTGGGCGACCCCGTCATTACATGGTTAGCGCAAATTATACTTTCTAATATTTTTTTTGTCGCATTTTTAGTTGGCGCCGGCGCTATACTGTTGTCAGTATTTTCGGTTGAACGTACCCTGCCCATCACCTAGGTAGGGCCAGTCATGCCATGTATTGCCGTTTTGATAATCAAGCGGCAATAGGTGGAATGATTGTAAATAGGTGGTTTACCCATGCAAAAAATAGTAATTGTTGGTGGCGGAGCTGGTGGTCTTGAATTAGCTAGCCGATTAAGCCGCTCCTTAGGGAGAAAAAAACACGCTGAAATTACCCTGGTCGACAGAAGTCGAACCCACATCTGGAAGCCCTTACTTCACGAAGTGGCAGCGGGCATTATTGACAAGCATTCTGATGGCGTTGACTACGCTATACACGCTGCTGCCCATCACTACCGGTTTCAATTGGGAGAAATGTGCGCCATAGATGCGCAACAAAAAACCATAACCTTGTTACCGCTGATTGATGAAGAAGGCACGCAAGTACTGCCTTCCCGTCAAATTCATTACGACCAACTGGTGCTAGCCATTGGCAGCGTGAGTAATGACTTTGGGACCCCAGGGGTAAGTGAACATTGCTACTTTCTTGATTCACTCCAACAAGCCGAGCGTTTTCATCGCGCCTTGTTAAATCAGCTTATTCGAATTAATCAGCAAGATGACAGTGATGGTCGAATTGACGTGGCTATTGTTGGTGCGGGAGCGACGGGAACAGAGTTGGCTGCACAACTGCACCACGTTGCCAACTTATCAAAGGCCTACGGCATGCCAGACATGTCGGCAGCGAGGCTGAGGATCACCATCGTAGAAGCTGGTGAACGCATTTTACCCGCCTTACCTGAACGCATTGCTAATTCGGCAAGAAAAGCCCTGTACAAGCTTGGCGTTGACATTAAAGAGCAAACGATGGTGGCTGAGGCCGATGAACGAGGCTTAATCACTAAGGACGGCAGCCGTATAGATGCCGATTTAATGGTTTGGGCTGCCGGTGTGAAAGCCCCAGACTTCATTGCTAATATGGGGTTATTTGAAACCAACAGAGCCAACCAGGTTCTTGCAGATCAGTATTTGCGTAGCCAATCGAATCAAGATATTTGGGTATTGGGCGATTGCTGTGGTTTTCAACAGGAAAACGGGAAATGGGTGCCGCCAAGAGCGCAATCGGCTCATCAAATGGCGGATACTGTGGCTTACAATATTCAAGCGCAAGTTACCGGCAAGCCAATGCGAGCTTACAGCTACAAAGATTATGGGTCTCTGGTTCACTTAAGCAAATACAGTACCGTGGGAAGTTTAATGGGATCGCTCTCTAATAGTAGTATGTTTATTGAGGGGCGGTTAGCTAAGCTTGTCTATGTCTCTTTGTATAATATGCACCAATTTGCTGTACATGGAAAACTAAAGGGCGCTTTGAAACTGGCAATCAAAAAACTAAGTAATGCAATTAGCCCTAAACTGAAACTTCACTAATGCCAAAGTAACAATGAGCCTGAAGTTTTTCAGGCTCTATTTTTTCTACGGTGAGACAAAGTGGTTAAAAGATAAGATTGATGGTCTTTTGAACGCAGTATAAGGGCATATAGTAATAGTAGATGTGTATATCGTTATTCGTGCTAACGGCTGCTTAGGAAAGATTTTGAGTATCAACCTACTCCTCTTATTGTTTTCTTTTGTGTTTGCTACCCCTGAACAAGGTGGGGGGGAAGCGGGTGCAAAAAATACCAAGCAAGAACAGGCGTTGGTGGACACTGGCCGTATCGCCGGCAGCTCAAATTTCAGTAGTTTAAGCCAAGATAGTCTCGATAATTCCGATATAGACGACACGTGCGCTTCGCACTTCGACGCCGGTGTTGCGGTTGTCACTTTCAGTGAGTGGCATTTCCCCACGCTGCCTGCGTCTCGCGCCTTTTTCGGCGCTATCTTAATTCGTGCCCCTCCACTATTTCGTTGATGAATTGTATTTAAACTCATTTCAACGCTTTAATAGGAGGAAGGTTATGCACACCTTACCACTTTACAAAACTGATGCCGCCGATAAGCTGGCTTGGCCCATTATCGAAAACAAAATCTCTTTAACATCATCAGCAATGTCAGTGTTTACTGACTTTAAACAGCATATGCCACATGTTATTGACGCAAACGCTCCAGCGGTTAAGTTGGAAACAATTATGCGCCAATCTCATGTGCGAATGATGTTAGTCGTTAACAGCGACAATGCCTTTATTGGTATTGTGACGGCTGAGGATGTTGACGAACAGCATATTGTTCAGCGTATTGCCGAACTTGAAACTGCCCGTGCAGAGCTACAAGTCAGAGACTTTATGCAGCCTAAAACGGCACTGATGTCTTTCGATTTTTATGAACTGGCGAAATCTTCCGTGGGTGACGTTATTGAAACCCTGAAAGATTACGGACAACATCATTGTTTGGTGTTAGACAGAGATCATCACGAAGTACGAGGCGTCATTAGCGTTAGCGATATTGCTCGCGAGCTTAAAGCGCCGTTAAACATACAGAATAAGCCTACGTTTTCAGGTTTAATGCAGGTACTGGCTGCCTGATCTTCTTATGGCGGTAACCTACCCCACTTAAACTGCTAGTTTGAGTGGGGTGTCATCTGCCTTTAGCACACTGACGTGCCAGCCTTAGAGAATGTGTTGGCTCTACCGACCTTTTACACTGTCTTTTACACCACTTTAAAATGCTAAATTACGCGCAGATCGCGGTTTTTTAATAGTTGGAACGAATTTCGCAACCCCGCTTAGTATGTAACCAATTATTGTGTGTTAACGCGAGGCGAAATTATGATGAAATCAGTATATCCACCCAGCGTGGTGACTAAAGCCTTCACTTGGGCCTATCAAGAGCTAGGTTTATCCCAAGAGCAAGCCTCTGATTTATTGGGCGTTTCTGAAAATGCATTGGCGCAGACATTGTTGCTTGGGTTTGAAAGTGGCACCCCTGAATACCGTACCCAGCTTGCTTTCATCCGTATGTATCATTTACTCATAGGGTTGTCAGAAGGGGACAGTGATACCATGCGAGCGTGGTTTCATGAATTTCAAATGCCCATTAATGCGGCCCCTGTGGATCTGTGTCTAATGGAAGACGGTATAGAGCAACTTTCTCATTTCCTAAGGGAGCTGCGTCAAGACGCTATGACGACCTCGCCTTATCCACCTACGCAAACGCTAGCGACGTCTGCAGTTAGGCCACAAATGGCGCACTAAGCCAAATTAAATGGGCTTAGGTTGTGCCATTTGATTCACTTTGTCGATAAACGCTTTGCAGGCATCCGGCTGAGTAACAGGAATCATATGTCCTGCATTGGCCACGACCTCGCTGATACTGTTCTCAATTAACTCAGTGACCGCAGGTGTGTGCGTAGACGGCTTTAAAATCTTATCTTTCTCGCCAAATAAAACGCCCACAGGGCAGGTTATTTCATTGTAGCGTTTGTACTGTTTATACAAACTTCTCGTCGATGCCACTATGTCACAGCTGGCATTGAAAAACTGTGTTGAATGCAGTGCATAAGCACCACCCCCTTGTATGGCAAACTTGTTTGGCACCAATTCGGGGTAAAACACTTGGTTCACATGACGCTTGCCAACGGTTACCCTAAGTGGTGTCGCGAAAGTATTGGCAAGTAAGCTACGCAGGCCATCATGGGGAATATACAACGAAATTAACGGCCCAGGGGGGTCCATTGCTGGTGTAGTGAGAGGGCACAATAAGCTTACTGCGTTAATTCGTGAGGCGGCATCAAGGGCTAGTCTTAATGCAATGGCGCCACCCATTGAATGGCCAACGAGGTTGGCGTTTTCAATGTTTAATTTGTCCATCCATTGTAAAATCATTGTCGCTTGCACATCGAAATTGGCAGAAATAGAAGGTTGGCGCGTGGAAAATCCGCTGCCGGGCCTATCAATGACGTAAACCGTATAGTCATTCGCGAGTAAAGCGGTGAGAGTGGAAAAGTTAAGGCCGCTACCGGCAAGGCCATGAATGAGAATAAGATTAGGCCCCGAACCTTGCTTGTACCAGTGAATGCTGCCGCCTTCTACCTCGGTAAATGATCCTGAAGGCTGGAATTGGCGTTCTATTTTGCTGTCTATGTGGCGGGTAAAACGCCAAGCGAAAAACAGCATGCAGGCTAAGCAAGCAAGAAAAATAGCAACGTAAATCAAGGTTCGCTCCATGCGCAACCGCTGTAGGTAAAGTTAAATTAATCACAAAACGCGGTGTCGTCAATTGCGTTTACCTTAATACTGAAAAGTCACACGACGAATAAAATATGAAAGATAGGAATTCAATACACTATGATCATTGTCACGTCATCCATTCAACTTCGGGAAAGCGATATAGACATGCAGGCTATTCGTGCGCAAGGTGCGGGTGGGCAAAACGTTAATAAAGTCAGTAGCGCTATTCATTTGCGATTCGATATTGCAAACGCCGATTTACCGCAAACCGTGAAAGACGCGCTCTTGGCAACCAATGACAGCCGCATTACAACAGACGGCGTGTTTGTGTTAAAAGCGCAAAACTATCGAACCCAGGAGCAGAACAGAGACGATGCGGTTGCTCGGTTAAAAACCTGGATAATCAATGCGACGAAAAAGCAAAAGCCAAGAAGGCCAACAAAGTTAAGCCGTGCAGTGAAAGCGCGTCGAGGTGAAGCGAAAAAGCAGCGAAGTGCACGAAAGTCATTGCGTAAAAAAGTGGAAATCTAGGTCTATATAGCCTAAAGTAGTAGCTCAGCAACGTCATTTCGTAAAACGAATGGAAAATTCTAATAATTCTAAAGAATACGTTTTGCGCACGCGCTGTTAGCAACAACTCAGGGAAGCACACACAATGACACGTTCAGACATAATACCTATGGTGCTATTTGGCGCTATATTGGTGTCGCTGGGTATCAATACCCCCCAAGCGGCAAACGAAATTATTGCACGTTTATTTGATAAATCGATATCAAATAGCGAGTTGCAACCCTCTCAAAGCGACGTGAATCGCTTTCAGGCTATTCTCACGGATAAATCTGAACCTGAAATCCGCAAAATTTTAGCGCAACGTGCTTTGGGCACAAAAATCACTGAATCAGTATTAGCAGACTACGCATCAAAAAATGAAATTAAACCTACAGTGGGTGAAGTGGAGTCTGCGTATAGTGTCATTAAGTCTTGGACAGCCGATTTAGAAAGTAGCCTCGAGTATTCAGACGAAGACATTGAGCGTTATCGTTTGCTTATGGCCAAAGGTATGGCAAAAAATTGGAAGGTGTCAAAAGCACTCTACAACACATACGGTGGTGACGTGGTTATGCAGCAGACTAACCCTCTTACACCTGTAGGTGCCTACCAAGAACTGTTTGAGCAGTATCGTGAACAAGGGGAGTTTGTGATTTACGATCCTGTTTTTAAAGCGGCGTTTTGGGAATCGGTAAGAGTGAAATACGAGAACGTTTTGCAGCAAAATAACATCGATTTTTCGACGCCATGGTGGGAAAAGTCGCAACTCGCGTCGGAAGACTAAAAATAACGCTTTAAAAGCACCCGCTTTCCTTCCCTCCCCAAAATAACAACAATAGAAAGAAGAAAAAAGGAATAAACTCACAAGTCGCTCGTTATCTCTATGTCCATTATGAAAAACAGGAGATTAACGGATGAATACTTTAGCCACTTCCATCGTACTTGCTTTAGGCCTTACCACTTACGCTGCTCACGGGCAGGAAATCTCTGCTGATCTATCGGCGTCATCAGACACCTCATCGCAAACTCAGGTGTCAGCCACTTCTGATGGTGCCTCATCTTTCGATGCCAATTTGTCACAACAATCCAGCGCCCAGGTTAACTCGCAATTAGATACTCAACCAAATACCGAATTAGCTGATAATACGGACGTAGCGAATACAGAAGTAGACGCGACGGACGCCACTGTAGAAGATGACGAAGCCACGGAGGCCAGTGAATCTGCTACACAAGACGCACAATCGTCTCTTTCACTTATTGCTAATCCCGTCACCGATGTGCAATCTGGTCTTTCTACTGCTTTCGACAACACAGTGTCTACAGACAGCGTAAATTCACTAGTGTCGAGCCTGGATGGAAATGTAGAAAATAGCATTACCAATACGGTTGATTCCACCGTAAACAATTCGCTTAGCAACAGTATTGATGCTGTTGTGACATCTGGCGTTGCCACCTCTGTTGAAAGCACGCTTACCTCAACCATTGATAGCACCATTACTTCCAATGTAAATGACACGGTTTCTGGATCTGTCGAAGACACAGTAACTAGCAGTATTACGGCTGTATTAGGTCAGTAATTTTCACCTGACCACGATGTATCGGTAACAGCCGGATAGCGGCTGTTACCTCGTTTTTCCCCTCAACGCACCATAAGTACAGGTATTGATAGGTGACTTATGAATACAGCAATGCAAACCGCGATTTCGATTTTATTGGTAAGCCCGTTTCCTTTGGCATTGGCACAGGACGCCTCTACAGAGCCCCAATGGATTGAATTTGATGCACAAGCCTACGCAGGCTATGGCTATGACAGCAATGTGAGTGTGAGTGAAATAGACACTAACACTGGTGAAGGTGATTCAGCGCTTTATGCGAAAGGAAAGGTGAAAGCCAGTATAACGCCTCATGAGAAATGGCAATTAAACACGTCTGCGCAATATGCGTTAACCGAATACAACGACTATTCTGTGTTTAACCTCGCTATTACCACGTTGTCGGCAGAAGCGGTCTATAAGGCCGATTGGGCAAAAGTGGCGCTGCACCATTATTCAGCTGATGCCAAATTAGATGACAGCGACTATCTCACTTATCGGCAAACTGGGCTGTCTGTGGGGCGTGCATGGCAACAAAAGGGCTACTGGCGGCTTAGCGTAGACAATATCTCAAAAATCTTTGTGGCAACACCAGAAAGAGACAGTGACGCAAACGCACTACGTAGTGATGTATTTTGGTTTAATGAAGCCCAGGCATTTTGGCAGTTTGGATTCACTTTTCAGCAAGAAGACGCGCAGGATAACACCTTTGATTACACCAGCTATTTAGCGGATGTCGCTTACACCACCCCGCTAACATGGTTACATAAAGACACCGAGTTTACGCTATATTATCACTATGAAACGAGAGATTATGCAGGCGCGAGGGAAGGAGGCATCGGGCGCAATGACAATCGGCAGCGCATTAAAGCGGTCATCGATTACCCGGTTAGCCGACATGTCGATGTCATGCTGAGTACGCAATACGGGAATTATTCCTCTACCACGGACAGCGCAGATTACAAAGAAACGCTGGCTGAGCTTGGTATGAAACTGTATTTTTAAACCACCGCAGCCCTGTTTCAACGAGGATATGTTGCCATGGATGTTATGGCAACAGCCCACACCCAAACACAGCGTCTCTACCTTCTTCCCCCATATCTATCGACGCCTCAATGAGCGAAGTTAAGGCCTCTCCTCTATGTGCGCGATGGCGTAGGGCGCAGGCGTAATACGCGGTAATGATGGGCGCGGCCATGGACGTACCCGACTCCCTTGATGTTCTTAGCGTGGGATGTGCCGTTTCTACCGATACCCCAGGTGCCGAAAAATCAATATAGCTACCTTGATTGGCCCAGCGATAAATTTGATGCTCGCTGTCTACGGCAGTGACCGCTATTGTGCTTAAATACGCGGCTGGGTAGGCAGCGGGTGCCGCAGGGCCATTGTTACCCGCAGCGGCAATCACTTGAATGCCTTGTTTATCTATGGAGGCCAGGGCTAAACGTAGCACTTCATTTTCAGGGCCCGATAAGCTCATATTTATTGCATCAACGTTTTGCTCGGCGAGATAATTTAAGCCTTCGAGCAAGTTAGCAAGGGTGGCGCCTTGGCTAACTTGGCTACGTTCGTAAAACACGCTGGCGTTAAAGATAAGGCTATTGCTAGCAAGGCGTTGCGCTAAAATGCCCGCCACTGCGGTGCCGTGCACGGTGTTATTCGTGAGGGGCTTAGATAAAAAATTTTTCTGGGTGACATCGATATGTACAAATGCTTCATGAGATTCAAAAATAGGCGTATCAATCATGCCCACCCTTGAGGCTAGGCTACACGTCTTAACGTCAGGTTTTGCTAGTTCAGCGGAAGGTGAGTGAGAAGATGATGTTAGTAATAGTGCGCTGTCCATCTGTCTGCGGGAAGTGTCTACAGGATTCGATGTTTGCGAAAGATAAACATAATTGCGAGTTAATTGTTGTTGAAGCTCTGCTGGCAGGCTGTCTCTTATTGCAGACAGCTTTTCAAGGTTCGCTGTGATTCTAAGGGTATACATCCATTGCCCAATGGCCTGCAAATAGTGTTTTTCGACTACCTGAATGTCTGGGTCAGACAATGCCTTAATGTCTGCCTCTTTCGCGACTAATACCCACTCTTTTTCAATCGCTAAAAAGCCGTCTGGGGTTTTTATTTCCTTGAGTGCAGCAGTGCCGTTACTTTGTTTAATGGTGATGGCATTGGGCAGGGCATAAAGGGGATCAGAGGCCTTATCTAAAAGGGAGGAAGCGTTTGCTAGCGTAGTGTCTACAGGGGTTTTTACTGTTTCTCGAATGCGTGATAATTCGCCGGGTAATTTTTCAATAATAGGGGTAATAGGGCGGGCGACTTGGCTGGGTATTGCGATTTGCCCATAGCAATTAAACGCTGTGATTAGCATCAAAAATATGGCTAAGAATGTCACGTTAGTCATAGGTCCCCTTCTCGTCAATTTACACAACTATATTGTGTTGAGGTTGTTACCTCTCATTCATTGGTGGCACAAATCGTGCCCATACTCCACGTTGATAAAGAAAAAACATTCAGTAATAGGCAACGAGGGTTTCCTTAATAACGGTTCGCCAACAAAAAAATTCCATGATCTGGGGAATAAATTGCGAACTCACTCGTTATCAGTGAAAGAGTGTTAAGAACACGGGTAAACAAAATGAATGAAGAACTTACCGATTTAGTTCCATCTTTGCGAAAGTTTGCGTTTTCGCTCACTGGAAATATACATGATGCAGACGATTTACTGCAGGCAACGGTTGAAAAGCTACTTAGCAAGCCTTTACCCCAAGAGGCCACATTGATGGCATGGGCATTTAGGGTGTGTCGTAATATTTGGATAGACGAATACCGCGCACAAAAAGTACGAACGCAAGCGGCCGCCTCTCCCGAATTACGTGCCCAAGAACAAGGGGCCTTAGATACTGCATTAACCAGCGAAATCACGCTAAGGCAAGTGACTAAAGCCATGGATGATTTACCCAATGAACAAAGAGAAACCTTGTCTCTTATTGCCGTACAAGGCATGAGTTATCGTGACGCCTCAGCCGTACTGGAGGTGCCTACAGGTACTATTATGAGCCGACTAGCAAGGGCGAGAGCCAAGCTAAGTAACGTGTTACGCGCGAATAACGAGGTATTGTCCTAATGATTACCGATGACATGCTTTCAGCGTTTTTAGATAACGCGCTATCTGCTGGTGATATGGAGCGAGTGAGAGATGCCATGGCACAAGATTTGGCCGTAGCCGACCGTCTCGCTGAGCTGGCACAAGTGGATATGGTAGTAAAAAAAGCGGCTGATGTGGCTACCCGAAGACCTTTGCCAGCTGCTGTTGTTCATTTGTTGGGGCAGCACAGCATGGATGCGACTCACGGTAATAACACAAAGCACGCCCAGATGACGCGCAAGGAACTGCCGTTCGCCGATACTGAACGGCAATTTGATGGTTCAGCAACGTTGAAACACATTGGCATGCGGCCTACCAAGCGTAAGTCGTGGACATTTCCGTTGGCAATAGCCGCCAGTCTTGCTGTTGTAGCAGGGTTGAGTTTTTTCCAACTCGACAGCAAGGAATCACAGCAATCCAGCTACTGGGCGAATGTGTCTGAAGCGTTGAATACGGTGCATAGTGGTACCACCATCACGTTGGCGTCGGGCAAGCGTATTACCCCGCAATTGTCTTTTGAAGATACTCAGCACAATTATTGTCGTCAAGCCCAAGTGCAGAGCAATGATGAACTAAATGTAATGATTGCTTGTAAAAACAAGCAAGGTAACTGGCAGCTGAAAGCCACTGAGACCTTTTTGGTCTCGCCAATGCGTGGCGAATATCAAACGGCCAGTGCATCGAACGTTTTTGAAAATGAGTTAGACAAAATGATGCTGTCGCTACCGCTCAACCATCAACAAGAGCAGCAAGCGATTAAACAACAATGGCAGGTGGTGTCTACCGCCGAAGGAGAGTCTCATGAAAATTAAATTGAGTATGATATTAGTTGTGCTGTTTATGGCGGGTTGCGCAAGTCAACCTGATTACAGAGAAGCTACTCAGGGTGGTTTTGGTTACACTGAATCGCAGATGAGTGAGACCCAATACCGGGTGCACTTCAAAGCTAAAGGGTCGGATAAAGCCAAGGCGATGGATTACGCTATGTTAAGGGCTGCTGAACTCACGTTACTGAAAGGTTATGATTGGTTCGTGGTTACAGACAGAGAAACCATGGTAGACAAAGAGCGTGTAGAAACGTCGCCGCAAGTGGGCTTTAGCCAGCGCTACGCCAGGGTAACCGAGTGTGGGGTGATTACCTGCCGAACCGCCTATCATCCTACCACTCAGTTTGAAACGGGAGTGTTTGTCGGCGGCGCGAAAAAAAGCGAAATTGAAACAATTTTGAGTATTGAAATGGGGAAAGGTACTCGCCCTACTCGTGCAACCAGTTTCGATGCGCGAGAGGTCAGCAACAATCTACAGCCTAAAGACGCTTAATATCCCCAGTATCGCAGGCGTACTACACACAGAGTCGTGCGCCTCGTTCTCTTAAATTGTTAATCACGCTTTGTAGCACTAACTGGGTACGGTAGTTCATTAACGCGGTGGGATGCGTCACCAAATAAACTGATTCCCCTTCAGTATGCGCTGAGTCTATGGCCTGCATAAGCTTGCCTTGGCGAATATCTTCAGCCACTTCAACAATATCTGCAAGCGCCAGCCCCATGCCTACTCTGGCGGCCTCAATGGCCTGATAGGCGTAATCGAAATAAGTATGATGAGGCGACTTTCGTCCATCGAGTTGATGATGTTGAAACCATGGAAGCCATTGCCCCAAGCCATCGTGCAGTAAGGGATAAGCCAATAAACTGTCTACTGTCTGTAGGGTTTGGCCCTTAAGTAAGGCGGGGTTGCACACAGGAACATAATATTCGTCGTAAAGTTTTTTTACTTCCTTGTCAGGCTCATCAGGGCAGCCTAGGCAAAGGGCAATATCCAATTCTGACGGCAGCGCTTTTTGTTGAGGATCTAACGTGCGTAGCTTGAAAGATATCTCCGGGTATTGCTTTTGCACGTCGGCCAGCACAGGCAAAAGCCAATTCAGCATAATTGTACCTGTGGTGCCAATCACTACCTCGCCTTCTACTTGAGTGGGATTCAGCATATGAAGCCCATTATTTAATTCACCAAAGGCGGCTTGAACAGACGCAAGTAACCGCATGCCGGGGGCGGTTAATTGCAGTTTATTGCTTTTTCGTTCGAAAAGTTGGGTATTTAGCCGTGACTCTAGCTGCTTAATATGGCGGCTTAACGCCGAGTGAGACACAAACATTTCTTGCGCGGCTTTTCGCATATGGCAATGCCGGCCTGCAGCCTCAAAGGCCACCAGCGCATTTAATGGAATTTGGCGTAAATCTAAATAGGGGCTTTGTTCTGTCTTCATGGCTTGTTGGTCTTGTTATTAGACCATTATGGTAATAAATAGATGCTTGTGTATTTAATATGTCACCATAAACTGGTTTTCACAATGTTTTAAGAGTGAAAACCATGAACAAATCTTTTTACCGTCGTAATCCTCAAGGTGGCACGGGGCGTTTAGCCCACTGGAGTATGGACTCTGAATATGCAGAGCTTAAAGAAGTCTTAATAGGGCCAATGGATCACTACAGTTGGAAGAGCGGCAATGCTATGTCTCGTCGCTCAATGCGATTAGGCCGACAGTTTGATAAATCGGTTGCCCAACAACAGTATCAAGAGATGCTTGATGTTTATCAGCATTGTGGTGTTAAAACTCACATTCTTGAGGCAGATGAACACTTACCTTATCAAATATATGCGAGAGATTCCTCGGTACTCACCCCGTGGGGTCCTGTCATTACGCAAATGTATAGCCCATGGCGAAGAGGCGAGTGGGTGAGTGTGGCTAACTTCTATCAGCAGCAAGACATTCCGCTATACGATGTGATAACCGCTGGGGCATTTGAAGGGGGCGACTTTATGGTGCTAGAACCTGGCGTGGTGCTATGTGGTTACACCGGCGAGCGAACCAGTGAAGCAGGGTTAAATCAAATGAAGTCTTGGGTTGAAAAAGAAGGGTGGGAATTTAAAGCCTACCAGTTCGACCCCTACTTTTTGCACCTAGATGTGAAATTTGCCATGTTGTCTGAGAAGCTGGCGGCAGTATGCACACAGGCGGTTGAAGACGAATTGCTTGATTGGCTGAAGGCGAGACAAATTGAGATTATCGATATTTCTTACCGCTCTGTGCTGGAGTTGGGTGTGAACGTTGTGGCGCTTGGAAAAGACAGAGTACTGATTCCAAAGGCCAGTGAAGAGCTTGTTGGTAAAGCCAAGGCGCATGGACTGGAAGTGTTTGCCCCTGACATGTCTATGTTTACCTCAGGTGGTGGTGGCGTGCATTGCATGTGCCAGCCCCTTAGCCGCGCCGATGCTTAGGAGAAAGTCATGACATTACAAGTAAACGGTGAGCGCTTATGGAGCAGCCTAATGGAAATGGCCCGCATAGGCGGCACTGAAAAAGGGGGGTGCAATCGTCAAGCACTCACCGACAAAGACAAGCAGGGACGCGCGTTATTCATTCGCTGGTGTGAAGAGATTGGTTGTACCTTGCGCGTGGATGAAATGGGTAACTTGTTTCTACGCAAGGCAGGCAGAGATAACAGCCTACCTCCTGTGCTGACCGGAAGCCATTTAGACACGCAGCCCACCGGCGGAAAATTCGATGGTGTTTATGGTGTACTGGCGGGGTTAGAAGTGCTTCGCACCTTGCATGATGCCAACATAGAAACCTTACATCCGTTAGAAGTGGCGGTGTGGACAAACGAAGAAGGTGCGCGCTTTTCTCCCGCCATGGTTGGTTCAGGGGTATGGAGTGGAGAATTCAGCCTAGACTACGGGTGGAGTCGCAAAGATAAGTCGGGTGTCAGCATTAAAGAAGAGCTTGAGCGACACGGATACTTGGGCGGCACACCTTGTGCGCCTTTTAACATCAAAGCGGCGTTAGAGTTACACATTGAACAAGGCCCTATCCTTGAAGCGATTGAAAAGCCTATTGGCGTGGTTCAAGGTGTTCAAGGTATGCGCTGGTATGATTTGGTTATTACTGGGCAGCCCGTACATGCCGGGCCAACGCCGATGGAACAACGTCGCGATCCCATGAAGGCTATCGCCAAAATCGTCAGCGAATTGTATCACTTGGCGGAAGAAACAGGCCCACTCGCTAGAGCGACGTTTGGCGATATTAATGCAAGCCCAGGCTCTCGCAATACGGTGCCTGAGCAAGTCACCCTCACCGTCGATTTACGTCATCCCGATCAGCAGGTGCTTGATAACATGGATGCCGCTTTCAGACGCATAGCGCAAGATATCTGCAACCAATGCAAGGTAGAGCACAGCATTGTTGATGAATGGAATTCACCTGCAGTTGCCTTTAATGCATCGTGTATTGACGCTGTTCGATTCGCGGCAGAACAGGCGGGTTTACCTTATGAGGAAATGTTTTCCGGCGCAGGGCACGACTCGGTATATGTCTCTAAAGTGGCGCCAACCTCTATGATATTCATTCCATGTGAAAATGGAATTAGCCACAATGAAGCAGAAAATGCCACACCAGAAGACATTACTGCTGGCTGCCAGGTGCTCTTAGGCGCTATGGTGCAATTAGCCAATGCCGAATAAAGGAAAACCTCATGACGATTTATAACAAGCTCTATATCGGTGGACGCTGGGTAAGCGCTGAATCACAACAAACCATTGACGTTGTAAACCCGGCCAATGGCGATCTTGTGGCTAGCGTACCTGCGGCCGGTGAAAAAGAGGTGGATGCCGCCGTATCGGCTGCCAAGCAGGCCTTTCCCGCATGGAGTGCCACATCAGCGTCAGAACGCGCTAGCGTTATACATAAAATTTGTGACGTAATGGAAGCGCGTAAAAGCGAACTCAATGACGCTATCGTGAGCACTATGGGCTGCCCCGTGGCCTTCGTTGACGACATTCAGGTGCAGGGCGCCATTGATTCATTACGTAGCTTTGCCGCATTAGCGCCACAGGTAGAGCAGCAAACACAACACGACACCTTTATTACCGTACACGAAGCGATAGGCGTGTGCGTGCTAATTAACCCGTGGAATTATCCGTTGTCTCAATTAGTGGGCAAACTTGGCCCAGCGTTAGCGGCAGGCTGTACGGTGGTATTAAAGCCAGCGGAACAAACGCCGCTACAAGATCTCATACTGGCCGACATCGTTCACGAATGTGATGTACCAGCGGGGGTTGTCAACGTAGTGACAGGTATTGGCAGTGACATTGGGCATGCGCTATGCAGCCACCCAAGTGTGGATATGGTGTCGTTTACGGGGTCCACCCAAGCGGGGATAAAAGTCGCACAAGCAGCCGCTCCTACGGTGAAGCGAGTGTGTCAGGAGTTAGGGGGGAAATCGCCCTATATCATTGCTCCGGGCGCGGATCTTGAGGCAGCCGTTAAATACGGCGTTGAAGACATCATGATAAATTCTGGGCAAACCTGTAGCGCATTAACCCGCATGTTAGTGCCAAAAGCAGACTTGCCAGAAATAGAACAATTGGCGATTGCGCGCGCGAACGAATGGTTACCTGGCGACCCTCAACATCCCGATACCATGATGGGGCCGCTAAGCTCGAAAACCCAGCAAGGCCGAGTACTAAGCTACATTGAAACCGGCATAAGTGAAGGGGCAACATTGCTTTGTGGTGGCACTTCACTTCCCGAAGCATTGGCTAAAGGGGCGTATGTTATGCCCACCATTTTTTCAAACGTCACCCCAGATATGGCGGTGGCGCGAGAAGAAATTTTTGGCCCGGTACTTTGCATTATGCCTTATGAAACCCTTGATGATGCGATAGCGATGGCGAATGACACCGTATATGGTCTGTCGTCTGCGGTGTATGCTAAGTCCAAAGAAGAGGCGTTATCTATTGCCATGAAATTAAAGGCGGGACAGTGCTTAATTCAAGGTGCGTACTTTAATACCGATGCGCCATTTGGAGGCTATAAACAGTCTGGAAATGGACGTGAGTGGGGCGCAGAAGGGCTACACGAATACACTGAAACGAAAGCCATTATTGTTCAATAAAACGCGCACCATGGTGGTGACACTGTTCGCTGCCGTGGCCTTCGCGATAACCCTATAGTAGGAAGTAAGTTTATGCGTTATGCGCCACTCACTCAGGCCATTCAGGGTGAAACTGTCGATGCTTGGGATATTCACTTTAAAGCCACCGCGCTAAAAGAAAAAGACCCAAGCGTGATTGTGTTAAGTATTGGCGATCCAGACTTTGATACGCCCACGCCAGTGATAGATGCTGCCGTTGCAGGGCTTAAAGGCGGCGACACTCACTACGTTGAAATAGAAGGGCGAGATAACCTAAGGGCTGAAATTGCCAACCAGCACCAACTTAAGTGTGGTCAGCCAGTCACAAAAGACAATGTGATATTGTTGGCAGGTGCACAAAACGCGCTGTTTTCCAGTGCACTTTGCATTTTGCAACCCGGTGATGAAGCCATTGTTTTACAGCCTATGTATGTCACCTATGAGGCGTGTATTCAATTAACCGGTGCCAAGCTTGTGCCAGTGGCTATGGACAAGCACAATAACTTTAGACTCGATAAAGACGCGCTGGCCGCCGCGATTACCCCGAAAACTCGGGCTATTTTCTTTGCTACCCCAAATAACCCCAGCGGCGTTATGTTGAATAAAGACGAGCTTTCATATATTGCAGATTTGGCCATTTCCCACGATTTGTGGGTCGTGTCTGATGAAGTATATAGCCGAACTGTCTTTGAGGGGGAGCATGTCAGTATTGCGGGCTTCGATAAAATGGCTGAGCGTACAATTACCCTCAATAGTTTGTCTAAGTCTCACGCTATGACGGGATGGCGAGCAGGATGGGCTATTGGGCCTGAAACTCTCATAAAGCATTTGTCTAATTTGTCGTTGTGTATGTTGTATGGCCTTCCCGGCTTTGTGCAACAAGCCGCTTATGTTGCGCTCACTGATAGCCAAGCGCTGATGGACTCAGAAGCCATGCGTGAGAGTTATCGCCGTAGGCGGGACACGTTGGTAGCCTGTTTCGAAAAACATGAAAACCTCGCCTGTATACCACCAGAAGCTTCCATGTTTTTACTTGTGGATGTGAGTCAAACAGGGTTAAACGCTCAGCAGTTTGCAGAAGCGTTGTTTGAGCAAGAGCGAATTGGTGTGCTGCCGGCAACCGCATTTGGGCAGTGTGCATCAGACTATATTCGTATTTCCTATGTGGTCGATGACGAACAGTTGGCACAAGCGTGCGAGCGAATAGATAACTTTATGCTGCAATTTGTGTGAGTGTCATAATGGCAATAAAAAGGGCAAGCAGGTTCATCTGCTTGCCCTTTTTTGTGGCTGCGGTATCGCAATCATCACCAGTCGCTTTGTGGCACTTTCACCACAAGCCCATCCAATGAGTCATCAAGGGTAATTTGACAGGATAATCGACTATTAGGTTGCACATCTTCGATAGCGGTTTCTAATAGCGCTTGTTCCATGTCATCGGCTGGGCTGACTTTGCCTTGCCACGCTGGGGTAATGAAGCAATGGCAGGTGGCGCACGAGCAACACCCGCCACAGTCTGCAGTAATCTCTTCAATGCCGTTGTCTACTGCGGTTTGCATTAAGCTGTCGCCGGCTAATGCCTCTACAGTGACTTCGCTTTCGTCGGGTAAAATAAAGGTTACGTTAGGCATGCTTCTGCTCCTGTGAAAATATCACTCACGGCAACGTCGGGGTCGGCCAAAAGTGTTTTATCAATGTTAGGTAGTGTGGGAAGGTGTTTTCTGGCTACCATAAAGGATTTAGGCTGATTAATGGTATCCACCGCAATCAGGCGTTCTTTGGCAAAATAAAAAGCCGCAAGGCTGGTGTCTGACTCCTGCCTAACCACAACCTCATCGTAGCCAGTAGATAACCCCGCAATTTGTAATTTTGCGTCATACTGATCTGACCAAAACCAAGGAAGCGCGGTATAAGCCGAGGCTTTATTGCAGATGGCTTGCGCCACGGTTTTAGCTTGATCGGTTGCATTTTGCACAGACTCAATACGCAAAGGCTTATTGTATATAGCGTGATGAAAATTAGCACAATCGCCTATGGCGTAGATGTGCTCATCACTGGTTTGCATATACCCATTAACCTCAACCCCATTTGAAATCGCCAAGCCACACATTGCGGCCAATTCAGTGCAGGGTTCTACCCCTATCCCAGCCACTACCATGTCGGCAGGGTAGTGTTTTCCATTGTCGCAGTTGACGCCATCAAGGTGCGCACCGCCGGTGATTTCCGTTGCCAGTATGTTTGTCTCAATAGTCACGCCGTTACGCTCATGTAAACGGCAGAGGTAATCGCTGATAACTGGGCTTGTGAGATGTTGAAGCGGTCTGGCGGTATTGACCAATACCGTCACATTTTTCCCCATTTTGTTCAGCGATGCCGCGGCTTCAAGACCAATATAGCCTCCGCCAATGACCACCACGTTAGTCACGTCAGGTAATTGGGCTTTTATACCGCTTGTATCGCTATGGTCACGCAAATAGTGAATACCTTTTCGCTCGCTACCTGGAAGGTTCAACCTTCGCACCGAGGCACCCGTGGCTAATATGAGCTGGCTATACGGCAAGGTATCGCCATTCTCCAAGACCACAGTTTGTTGTTCCCGGTTTATGGCAGTCACGCGGGTATTAAGCTTTAAATCGATATGCTTTTGCTGATAAAAAACTTCAGGCCTTAACCATAATCGTTGTTCAGGCAGCGTGTCCTGCAAAAAGGCTTTAGATAGCGGGGGGCGTTGATAAGGCAGTACCTTTTCAGCGCTTATCAGGGTTATCCCACCTTCATAGCCTTGACCTCGCAGGTTCACTGCCGCCTGTACGCCAGCATGGCTGGCTCCAATAATGATGCAGCTCATGATTGAGGTGTACCTTCAAAGTCAACGCCGTCTACATCGTCTAGTAAGCTGGCCAAAAGCGCTTCAAACTGGTCGAGGCCTTCTTCTGCCAGCGCTTCAGGCATGGTTAATGGAGGCAAAAAGCGTATGACGTTACCGTAAAATCCGCAGGCCAATAGAATAAGTTTATATTCCTGGGCTTTAGCAATAATGGCTTGTGTTAGCGCCGAATTAGGCTGATGAGGGTCGCCGTTGTACATAAATTCAATGGCAATCATTGCGCCTTTATGGCGGACATCAGCGATGAAGCTGGGGTAGCGCTCTTTAAGCTTGGTTAAACGGGTGTGAAAGCGCTCGCCTAGTGCATTGGCCTTGTCGATAAGTTGTTCTTTTTCGATGACGTCAAGTACGGCGAGGGCAGCCGCGCAGGCGACAGGAGAGCCGCCATAAGTGCCGCCTAGCCCCCCAGGCAATGGGGCATCCATAATCTCCGCTTTGCCAACAACGGCGGCAATAGGGAAACCTCCCGCGATACCTTTGGCCATTGTCATTAAGTCGGGTTCAATACCGGCGTATTCTGAGCAGAACATTTTTCCTGTACGACCAAACCCAGTTTGAATTTCATCGACAATCATGACAATGCCATGCTCATCGCATAGTTTACGTAACGACTGCAAAAAGCTGGCAGGGGCAGCATAAAAGCCACCTTCACCTTGCACCGGCTCGATAATTATAGCGGCGACATCTTCTGCGGCTATGGTGGCCTTAAAGAGGTTTTTTAAGCTAAGTAGCGCCTCTTTCTCACTGACATCATGTACAGCATTGGGAAAAGGGACATGGTAAATATCAGCAGGGAAGGGGCCAAAATCTTTCTTATACGGCGCAATTTTACCGGTAAGGGCCATGGTTAAATTTGTACGGCCGTGAAAGCCAGCATTAAAGGCAATGACACCACGACGACCGGTATGGCAACGGGCAATTTTAACGCAATTTTCTACTGCTTCTGCGCCAGTCGTCACAAACACGGCCTTTTTGTTACTATCCCCAGGCGCTAATGCGGTGAGCTTTTCCGCCAATGCAACCGCGCTTTCATAAGGGTTTACCATTAAACAGGTATGGCTGAATTGACTCACTTGTTCGGTCACGGCTCTCACCACTTCAGGGTGGCTGTGGCCGGTGTTACATACTGCAATGCCGGTGGCAAAGTCTATATAGCGGTTGCCGTCTACGTCGAATACTTCAGCATTGCGGGCTTCTTTTACGTATACGGGATAGGCATTACCTTGTCCCCGTGCAAAAACGGCGTTTTTTCTTTCTTGTAGTGCACTGTTCTTTGTCATTGTTTCACCTACCTTCATTGCCCAATTCCCCCCATGCATAAATATTTGATATTGATGTAGTCGTTTAAACCATAGTGAGAACCTTCACGCCCGGTACCAGACTGTTTTACCCCACCAAAAGGGGCGGCAGTATCAGAAATTAGCCCCTCGTTGATGCCCACCATGCCGTATTCAAGCGCTTCTGAGACTCGCCATACGCGGCCAATATCTCGGGCATAAAAGTAAGCGGCTAAGCCATACTCGGTATCGTTTGCCATGGCAATCGCGTCGGCTTCGTGAGAAAACTTCACCACAGGTGATACGGGGCCAAAGATTTCCTCACGAAAAACCCGCATCTCTGGCGTGACATGAGTCAATAGGGTGGGAGGGTAAATATTGTTTTCAGTGGCCGGGGTGCCGCCGAGTAGCAGTGTAGCCCCTTTATCTAGCGCGTCTTTCACCATGTTATGCACATTTTGGCTGGCTTGCGGATGGATCATAGGACCAATATCTGTGTTTTCATCGAGGCCATTACCCAGCGTCAGACGCGCCACTTTGTCTTGGTAAATAGACACAAATTCATCGTGCACGGCTTCGTGTACTAAAATACGATTTGTGCACACACAGGTTTGCCCAGCGTTACGGTATTTAGATTGAATCAGTCCAGTGGCTGCGGCGTCTAGATCGGCATCTTCAAAGACAATAAAAGGCGCATTGCCACCCAGTTCCATCGACACCCGTTTTACCGAGTCAGCGCACTGTTTGGTGAGCAGTTTGCCCACCCGAGTGGACCCGGTGAATGAGAATTTAGCCACATCAGGGTGCTGAGTCAGTACTTCACCAATGGCCGCGGCGTTTGAGCTAGGTAATACGTTAAAAACCCCTTTAGGTATGCCTGCTTGTTCTGCCAGTTTGGCTAACGCAAGGGCTGAAAGGGGCGTTTCCGCTGCTGGGCGAACCACAAATGTGCAACCTGCCGCCAATGCCGCAGCGGCTTTTCGAGAAATCATGGCATTAGGGAAATTCCATGGCGTAATTGCGGTGACCACACCCACAGGCTGCTTTATCACTAAAATACGCTTAGTTTGGCTCGGCGCGGGAATGGTATCTCCATATAAGCGTCGAGCTTCTTCTGCGAACCACTCAATAAACGACGCGCCGTAGGCAATTTCGCCCACCGCTTCTTTTAGCGGTTTACCCTGTTCCAAGGTTAATATTTTGCCAAGTTCAGCCTGATTCTCAATAATCAGTGCATACCATTGTTTCAGTAACTTGCTGCGTTCTATTGCAGGGGTGGCTGCCCAAGCAGGGAAGGCCGCTTTGGCACAAGCAATGGCCGAGGCAGCGTCGTGTTCATCACAATCGCTAACCTCGGCTATTACTTCACTGGAGAACGGGTTACTTACCGCAAAGGAATGAGGTTTTGTTACCCACTCACCGTTCAGGTAAGCCTGGGTCGTGAGTAACGATAAATCTGAAAGTGAAGCCATTTGCCTTCCTATTTTTCTGTGCTTGCTGCTGACATTTTGGATAACCACATTTGATGGAATGTCATATTCACTTGGTCCCAGGCGTCGTTAAGGTGACCTTGGTTAGCAATGGCGTTGCTCCGTGTAACTTGAAGTTTATCGAGCAGTTCAATGTCTTGTTGATTGACTTCGTTTAGCACGTCGTGAAGCCGAGCTCGCTCTTCCACAAACTCTTCGCTGGCTGCGTTTTCATTCACCACATAAATACTTAAAGATTCATCTGTAGTCGTTTCGCCCATGGGTTTAATGACGATGGTTTGTACCCAACATGGGTCCACGAAAAATAACGTGTTAGGAAAAATGCCAAACCATTGCTGAGTGCCTTTAAGCTCGGGCTTAAGCCCTTCCCAGTGAGGTAGCTGTTTACTGGTTTTAGCGGGTTTTGCACTGGCGCCATTCATGAGGCGTAAACCCACAATGTTGTCAGACAAAAATAAGTCATCTTGCTCTAGTACCGACTCCACCGTGCAGGCTTGTGAATGAACAAAGGGAACATGGTAGCCATCGAGGAAATTATCCACGGCCAACTTCCAGTTAACGTCACCGGAGTAATCCGTAGTACTAATTTTTTGAATGTGTTCTTTCGGGTAGTCAGCAAGCTGCTCATCAAGGGGCTTGATGAATGCTTCAAAAGGCTCGGCGTCGCCACTTATGTTTACAAAAATTATGTCCCACCACACGGCAAAGCGAACCGCAATCAGGCCTTTATCCGCTTTGTCTTCCGGCGTCATCACTTTGTTTTCTTTGCCAAAATAGCGGGGGGCATTCAGTAACGAACCATCTATTTTAAAGCTCCACTTGTGGTAGGGGCAAACCAAGGAACGCTTATTACAAGGCTCATCCACTAAAGGGGCGGCCTTGTGACGGCAAATGTTGTGAAATACCCCTATTTCGCCATCTTTATTGCGCATGGCAATCAGTGATTGTCCTGCAATGCGAACAGGAAGAATGTCGCCAGGCTTTGCGATTTGTTGACCGCATCCAATGCTCGCCCAGCCTTTTGCAAAAATGGTGTCGCATTCTGCGGTGTATGTATTAGGGTCTTTAAACACGTCAGCAGGAAGGCCATGCTTCGCTACGTGGTCGCTAGTAATAGCGTTTACCGGGGTCATATATAACTCCAAATATTAATGCCTGTTCTATGTTGTTATATAACCACAGACAACATGTGGGGAATATACGAAGAATGTTATGTTGTCTGTGGTTTTTGCACGTTAAAAGAGTAAATGTGCCATGCCGTACAAAATCGGAAAGGCGATTAGCGTGCGAATGGCAAAAATAGCAATCAACTGCATGATGGTTAACGGAATAGCCGAGCGCATAATCAAGATGGCGGTTTCCGCAAAAAAGATAAGCTGTGTGATGGAAAGCCCAGCAAGAATAAACTTGGTGAAGGGGCTATCAATACTGCCAGCAATAATGGTTGGAACAAACTGATCTAGCAGGCCAATAAACATGCCAGGCGCGGCCATGCTTGCTTGCGGTACTTGCAATGCATCGAGTAGCAAGAATAAAGGGTAAGCTAAGGTTTGCATAATCGAGGTATTGTAATAAACCGCGAGGGTTAAAAATTCTATGGCCATGGCGGCAGGCATCATCATTAAATAGATGTCGAACATAGACCAAAAGCCTTTCTTCATAGATTGCGCTGGAGATGGCGCTTTTTTGGCTGTACTTACCGCGCGCTGTAAGGCGCAGGATAGTCGGCTTTCGCCCTGCTCTACATCTTCGTTCAGTTGCTTTTCTTGCCCTTGGTAGTATTCGTCTTTAAACGAAGCTAAGGGCGGCAGACGAGGTGTAATGATGGCGCACAGAATACAAATACCAAACATGGTGCCATACAGCGGCAAAAAGAATTGCTCAATACCCGCCACCTGAGAAGTAAGCAGCACGAACGGAATAGAAACCACCGAAAAGTTAGTCGCAATGACGGCTGATTCTCTCGCACTATAATACCCTTGTTGGTATTGATAGTTGGTCATGACAACCGCAATACTTGATGACCCCACCCAAGAGGCGAGTGTATCGATGGTCGCGCGTCCCGGCAGGTTAAATACTCTTTGGAAGGTACGTTGTAACAAGGTGCCAATAAAGTCTAGCAAGCCATAATCGGTTAAAAAGGGCAAAAATAAACAGCCTAACCCGATAAGCAAAAATATGGCCCCAGCCACATCAATATATGCGGTAATCCCAGTATCTTTGCCTATTATCCAATTGGGGCCCACTTGAAATAGGGTCATAGCAGCAGTAATACCACCGATAAGGGTGAGCAGTATCCAAGACCAGTGAGATGCCATTAGTCGGCGACTTAGCGGTAGACGAATGGCAAATGAATGGGGTGTGAGATTGTATATAACAGAGATTAACGCCCCAACAATGAAAATACTGCAGGTGAAGTACTTCATGTTGTCGCCAAGCCAGCCTGAAACTGCGCCAGAGGCAACCCCTAGTACAATGGTCCAAGAGCCATCATAGGTAAAGGGTACAAGAAAGAAACCTATACCAAAAAAAGAGCAGCACAATAACTTAACCCATACCAAAAAAGGGGTGGCATCCAGATTTTCCGAAGAGGTTTGAGTTTTAATCATAAAACGCTCCTATCGCTGAATGAACCGATGCGGGTAATTCAGTGCCTGTTTTCTCCGGGCATATTGATAAATGAAGGGCGTCACTTACGTGCCGCAATAGAAAAGCTTGCATAACAGACTCCTTAAAACGCATAGCCACAACCTAACGCATCTTCGTTGAGCTGAATAAGAAATGGGCCTGTATGTTGTTTTGCAGCAAGCAAGGAAGCCTTCAAATCTTCTAAACTGTTTACTGTTGCAGAGGCGCAACCCATGGCTGCGGCGAGGGCCGCATAATCGGGAGAGGTGATATCTACCCCAGTGCGAGTGACGTTGGCATCGTCCATAAAGCGGCGAATTTCGCCATGGCCGCTGTTGTTCCATACGATATAAATCACTGGCACTTGGGCGTCTACTGCACTGATGATTTCACTTAAACTAAACTGACCGCCACCGTCGCCGGTTAAGCCTATCACTGGCGTTTCAGGGCTAGCTAATGCCGCCCCAATGGCTGCTGGGAAGGCGTAACCTAAGGTGCCATAACCTGTTGTGGAGTGAAAATAGCGGGCGGTATGGTGAGTTTCATAGTAAGCCTGCGCGTAATAGGCCGGCTGCGTAGAGTCACCGACGATAACACAATCTCCTAGGGTGTCGGTGAGGGTAGCGAAAAAGTCAGCATAAGTGGCCTTTTTCATATCAAGGGTTTTATCTTGAATGGCTTTGCAGCGCGCGACGGCGGCATCCATTTTTGATGATTTTTCATCTAAAATTTGCGGGTTAATCGCCGCTAGGGCTAGGCTCGCATCGGCCAACACAGGAACATCCGGACGGTGATTACGAAGCAATTGCCCGTTGTCGATATCTACCCGAATAAGCTTGCCCTGCATTGCAAGATCGCCCAAGAAGAAGAAGTCATAATCGGTTTCAGCCAGTTCGGTTCCTACCGCAATGACCACATCTGCATGCTGCTCAATTTCTTCTCGTATCGCCGGGTGAGAAGGTGTTGAGCCAATACACAGCGGGTGGCTGCTGGGGACCACGCCTTTCCCGTTGCAGGTATTGACAATAGGCATGGCAAGCTTTTCTGCTAACGCCTGTGCCGGTTTGGAGGCATGGCGGGCACCGCCACCCAAAATCATTAATGGGCGCTCAGCGCTAGCTAATAACGCGGCCGCAGCATCAATACTCTGCGGGTTAGCAGCAGGTGGTACAGGCATAGGCCAAGGCGTCATGTCGATATGACTCGCATCTTGTGCCAATACATCAATAGGAATTTCAATGTGAACGGGGCCAGGACGCTGGCTGCTAAATACGGCAAATGCTTGTGCCAGAACCTTGGGTAAATTATCCACATTCAACAAGGTATGATTATAGCGAGATACACCTTTTGTTATGGCTAATTGATTGGGGAGTTCGTGTAAACGTCCTTCGCCCATGGCGAGCTGCGCAGTGCGATTAACCGATGAGATTACTAACATGGGAATAGAGTCTTGCATGGCTTGTCCCATAGCGGTAACAATATTGGTCATGCCTGGGCCAGTAATAATATAGCAAACACCAGGCTTGCCTTTAACACGGGCATAGCCATCCGCCATAAAGCCAGCACCTTGCTCATGACGGGGAGTAATATGTTGAATATTTGCGTCTTTGAAACCGCGATAAAGCTCAATAGTATGTACGCCAGGGATGCCAAATACGGTATCAACGCCGTAGGCTTCTAAAAGTGCGGTTAGTGCTTCACCACAGGTTCTTTGTTGCTTCATGTTTTATAACCTTGTCTAACTTGCTGGTTGTGTCTCACCACGGCGCAGTGCTTACACTGCGATGAAAGCGCGCGGTGAGGCATTATTTATTGTTGTATTATTCGCCTCCAGCCATGGCTTGTTGCCATAGCGTTTGGGCCGTTTCTCTTAACAGGAGAGCTTCTTCCCATCGATCGCTTAATTCTTCACCCTTGCTGTCAGTCATTGCGTAAACAGGCGGGCCTAATTCGCATAAAAATACGCAGGCATCGTCGCTGTCTTTTCCATGACGTACCAGCCAATTCTGAAACCCTTCTAGCCACCATTGTTTGAATAATTCAAACCAGGGTTTGTGTTGTTCAAACAAGATGGGTACTTGCACTTGTTCGCGGGTTGCAACACGGCCATGGAAAGCTTCAGCACGGGTAAGAAACTCTGAAATACGCTGGTTAGCAAGCTCGTGCAGTGGTAAGTAATATTCCTGATTCACTAGGGTGTGAGATAAATCGGCCACCATGAGAAGATCAGGTACCTTTTCCATTAACTGCAACGTAAACAGTAAGTCATTTGTCATGCAGTTGCGATGTATTTCTGCATAGGTAGGAATGCCTTCTCGTTCACTGATGGCCATCCATTGTTTGGTTTGCGCTGCAACGTCGTTGACATCCCACGGCTCTATTTGGCCAATAAGTGCAATAAATCGCGGTTTAATCGGCTGACTGGCCACGAATGCAATGACTTCTTCGTATTGCTCTGTGCTTTTTATAAAGGCGTTGTATACAAGATCGAGATGGTGAGCTTGCAATAGCGGCATAGCGGCTTCAATGGTTTCAAAGCTGTGATAACCAATATCGAAGCTCACACCCACAAAACCCGCTTGGGCAATTTTTGTGATTTTTTCTTCTAGACTTAATTCAAATCCATCAGGACGGCGGTATTCCATTGCCCACATTGATTGAAAAACATCGAGTCTACTCATGATTATTCCTTGCTGTAGTTGGCAAAATGCCATGGCTGGCAAACGCAGCTTTTAACGGCGCTAAATGGGCATCGTATTGACGCCATAAATCTACCGATCTCTGATAAATAGGTTCTCGTACCTGGCTGGCACTGGCCGTGTGGCTAGCGCTGCTATTACGATGAAAGTGAAGGCAGTCGTCATGCCAATTAAGCTGACAAAACTGTAAAAGTTGTTCGGTTTCAACACGCTGGTTTGCCACCAATTTTTCATATTCCACGGTGTGGATTTGCGTGGGGAAACGGGCTTTCCAATGCTGCATAAGCGCTTCATATGCGGCAATGAAGTGGGCGGTATCCGCAAGGTCGTATGAATATTCGTAGCCACGGTCAAACAGCATTTTGAAATTACTGATTGCGGCATCAAAAGGGTCACGTTTTACATGAACAATTTTCGCGTGTGGCATAGCGTGAAGAATGAAGCCACAATACAAAAAGTTAAACGGCAGCTTGTCGATAAATCGAGGCGCGCCTTCTACGTAGTTGTTCGCAAGCTGTAAATAGCGACTAGATAGCTTTGCCATGCCAGCGTCGTTTAACGCGTTGATCAATGTGCTGTCTAGCCCGTCTAGTCCAGCCGCCAGCGACTTTCCACCTGCTTCCAGCAATGCCATGGGAAACGCATTGAGTTCGCCGCCGCTGACCATGTCGGGATGAGAACTTAAAATACGTTCTACCAGTGTGGTACCTGTGCGGGGTAAACCCACAACGAAGACGGGAGACTGTGCAAGAGTATTGGCCGCGTTAGCAGGCGCAGGTAGGCTATCGCAAGCTTTAACTACGGATTGCATAAGGGCGATATCACGCTCAAGGGAATAGCCCCGTTGCTTGCGTTTTCGACTTGCCCCATTTTGATAACTGGCGAAGGCATCATCAAATTGCCCCGCATCTTCATACGCTTTGCCCTTGGCATAATTCAACATGATGTGACCATGATGATGGTGTGCCAATTGCTTCTCGCAGTTGTCTATGAGGGCGACTAAATGACTATCACTGGGCACCACCCGCAATTGCGACAAGTTATAGCAGGCTTGGTAATTGGCTGGGTCACGTTCCAGTACTTCTAAGTACAATTGTTGCGCGTCGTCTAACTGGCCTTTAAATCGTAACAGTGCCGCTAAGTGGTTGCGAGTACTCACACTATCAGGCGCAAGGCTAAGAGCACGTTGATGCGCTCGCATAGCACCGTCAACGTCGTTGGTCATGTAATACAGCTCGCCCAGTTTATTACATGCGCTTTCACATGCGGTGGTCGCCATGTTTTTTTCAACTTGCTCCAACACCTTTTTGGCAGCGGAAAAGACGTGAAGGTGGATGTAGCATCCCGCTAAATGGAAGTAATGCCAGCATTGTTGAGGGGCGCAATTAATGGCTTTTAACGCCATATTAATGGCGCTTTTGTTTTGCCCCAACCGCAGACTAATGTCTGACAAAGCCACCCATAAATCGCCATTTTCAGGATAAGCCTTAAGCGCAAGCGTGCAATAATGGGAGGCTTTAGCAAGGTTATTTTCCACCATTGCCTGTTTTACGTCTTTTAGATACTGGGAGGCGGTTTGCATACGTATTGGCGTCTCATGTGTTTTCCCTTCGGCCGAAGCCGAAGGGGACGGTTGGCTAAAATGCATAGCTAAACGAAACACCTACTGTACGGGGTCTAACACGGTAGCGTTGGTCGCCTAATTGGGCAATGTCATACTGTTCACCCGCTTTAGACTCGCCAGCAGCTTCATTGATAATGTACTTTCCGTCACCATCAGAAGCGGTTGCATCGTCAGCGTTAAAGAGGTTTTCAGCATAAAGGGAAACCGACCAGGCGTCTTGCTTATAACGAATATTTGCATTCCAAAGGGTAGATGAAGAAATTTCATCAAAGCCTGTTTCATAAAATAATGATGGGTCATCAAAGCCTGTGTTAAACCCACCTTTATAAGACACGCCTAACTGGGCCGATAGCATGCCTGCGCCAAACTCTTGAGAGTAAATTAATGAACTCACTAACGTTTGCTCTGGAATACCAGGCAATGACTCACCTTCCGCACCGGCGAATGAACCGTCAGGGGCAATGAAATCTTCGGTTAACTCGGCGCTGGTGTAGGTATAACCTACATTCAGTTTAAGGGTGTCGGTTAAGGTAGCGTTAACTTCAACTTCTATCCCTTTTGATTCCGCTTCTTGGGCGTTAATCATGGCAGGAAAGCCGCCCGCTGGGGATTGCACCAGCAAAATTGGGTCTTCCCAGTCGATATAGAATGCCGTTGCGCTGTAGTAAACGGCACTATCGAGCAGGTTGCCTTTTATGCCCATTTCATAGTTTGTGGTTTTATCTGGCTCGAAAAATAAATATTCTTCACTTTCTGCGAATATGCCTGTGGTGGGGAGGCCATTGGCACCACCATGGCGGAAGCCTTGTGAAATATTCACGTAGAACTTAGTGTCTAGGTCAAAATCGTAGGCAAGGTTAAAGCGGTAAAGTAAATCGTCGAAGTCTTTTTCGTCTTCACCTGCGGCATAGCCCCGAGGGTCAACCCCAGCATTTTCAATATCGCCACAGGTGAAGAAACCTAAGGTGGTATACCAAAATTCTTCACACGCAGGCAGAAGGACTTCTTGCTTAGCGTAGAAGGTTTGCTCAAAGTAGCGTAAACCTGCAGTGATACTTAAGTTATCTGTAGGGTAGTAAGTCACTTCACCAAAGAGGGCATAATCTTCAAACTCGGTTTGCTGAATATTGGCGTAGCCTATATCAGTATCCAGAGGGTTAGTGATGTTAAAAGCTTCGTCTAAACCATATACAATGTCGTAAGCTTCAGCGTCAAAATCTACAGAGTTATAATACAAGCCAACTAACCAATCGATATTACTGTCGGTAGTACCTGCTAAACGGAATTCTTGCGTGAAGGTATCCGTGGTGTAGGTTTTTTCACCGGCAATGACTTCTGCGGCCGGTGCTGTACCGCCGGTATAGCCGTAATACGCCACGTAATAGGGCCCCCACCATGATGAAAAGCCATAGTTATAGCTTTGGTCGTATAAGCTTTCGGCATCGTTATTGGTAATTGATGTCGCAGAGGTTAAATCAGCAAAGCCTAAATCGTGATCAATGACTAACGAGGTAATGCTAGTTTCACGCTCAAACTGTTCAATAAGTTTTGCCGCGGTTTGGTAGCCTTCTAATCCTTCAGAGGTGGCGGCAGATCCTTGTACATCATCTTTTTGATAATTATAAGTCAGTAAGACATCGGTGCTCTGTGTGGGTAACCAACGCGCTGAAAGGCGTGCCATGGAAACTTTTTCGTCATTAATATCTTTTGCGCTTGTGTATTCGCCAGTGGGTTGGTTGTCGGCGTCTAAAACAGCAATGTAGTCGCTGTCGATATACCCTGCATTTTCTAGTTGAGTAACCACACCACGCAGTGCAAACGTGTCACTGATAGGAAGGTTTAATGTCAGCTCCATATCGTGGTTTAAATCACCCGCATGGTCGGTGCTAGACACCTCCGCCTTCACGTTACCCGAAAATTCCTCAAACTCAGGTTTATTGGGAATGTATCGCATGGTGCCACCGAGTGACCCTGAGCCGTATAACGTTGATTGAGGGCCCTTAAGTACCTCTACGCGATTCATATCACGTAGCTCAAGATTGGCGAAAAGTGGCGTTTCACCCAAGTACACAGAGACCACAGGGTCAGTGGTCATAGCGAAATCTTCTTGTGCGCCGCCGGTTAGGTTAAGCCCACGCATAATGATACCTGAGGAAATACCATTTTTACCTCGCCCTACATCGCTAAGCACTAACCCTGGAATAGAGCGTGCCAAGGCTGAAAAGTCGGTAACGCCAGACTCTGCTAACGCTTGACCGCCATACGCAGAAATACTGTAAGGGACTTCCTGAATGGACGTTTCGCGACGGGTGGCGGTAACAGAAATGGTTTCAACACTGTTGGCGTTTTTTTCTTCTTGCGCGTCGGGAGAATCTGATTGAGCGATAGCACTCAGTGGTAATCCGATGCACGCACAACATATCGCTGTTCGTAATTTACTGGGTTTAAACATGAAAATACTCCCTCAAGATCTACCTGTTGTAAGAATTGTTCTTATACTTTTGTCGATGTTGCTCCATCTTAGAGACGGTTTTTTTAACCAGCAAACAATGAAAAATCCTAGTGCCATTCCAAAATGTAATAGCTTGTGCGACACTCTGGCATAAGCCAAATCATGACGAGGTCGCCCCGTAAATTCAGGCTTGATAGGGCGCTAAATTGTTGTTTTATTTTTACTTTATAAATAAGGAAAGGTGATGAGAGGCAAACTGCCCAGCATTATTTCATTACAGTGTTTTGACGCCGTTGCCCATCATTTGAACATGACCTATGCGGGAGAGGCATTACACCTTACGCAAAGTGCCGTCAGCCGCCAGGTGAAAAACCTCGAAAACATGATTGGCCGAAAACTGTTTTACCGGCAAGACAATCAGCTGATTCTTACACCAGTAGGCGAGCAATACGCAGAGGAAGTGCATAAAATTTTGACTAGCCTGAATGCAATAACGCAGAAAATATCTTCAAACACGGAATATAAAAAAGCAGTAAAACTCAAAGTTGTCACAGAGCCTACCTTTGCCATTGCCTGGCTAATGCCAAAATTGAACGAGTTTTATATCAATTACCCTGATATTGAAATTGATTTAGGCACAGACTTTGAGTCGGTTACACGGAATACGCGTCGTTGTGATTTTGCCATTTTATGGGGAGATGGCGGCTGGCCTCATTACTTTGCGGAGCCACTGAGGCCCGAAACCTACCTTGCGGTGTGTACACCCAGATATTTGCGTGGGCGTAAACCCGCCAAAACCATGCGGGATGTGGCTAATTTCGATTTCATCCACCAAAGCAGTGCCATCTCCACCACCGAGCAATGGTTTCTTGAGGCTGGCATGACTGAAAAAGAAATTTCTATGATAGGCGGGCAGCACTTCGACTATTTTATCTATCTGCTGCAAGCGGTAAAAAATAACATTGGTGTCTCTATTTTGCCCGAATACTTAGTAAAAGAAGATATATTAAAAGGCGATCTTCTGGAGGCCTGCGAACAAAGCTTTACGCCACAGCAAAAGTTTTACATTTTGTATGACGAGGAGCGGCAAGAAGACTACGCTATTCGCCAGTTTCGAAAATGGCTATTGAGCCACAAAAATGACATGTAAATCTGGGCTTACCTTAATGAAAAACAACGACACCAACAAATTTGTCGACATTGTAAATGCCATTGGCGAGCCAGAATTTTGCCACTGTTTGCTTGCTTACTTTCAACACTTTATTGCGTTTGATAGTGCTTCCGCCATCCACTATAGAAAAGACCACGTACCAGAATTGCTGTATGCAGATTTAACCCCCTCAGAACAGACAATCTTTCATGCCCGTTTTCTCCATGGCGCGTATGTGGCAAGCCCAGCCTATCAAGCATACATGCAGCATGCAGAAAGCGGCATTTACCCTTGGCATACGTTAATGCCTGAAGGCTTTAAAGATTCTCAAATGTACGAAACCTACTATCGCCCAAGCCGTATTGAAGATTTACTTTATTTGTTTGTGGATTGTGGCGAGTTAGGTTACGTGCAAATGAGTATGGGACGCTATGCGCCAAACCCGGTATTTCAAGAGGCGGATATTGAAGAAGTTAATGCGGTTAGCGATACCATTATTGGACTATTCAAAAAGCATATGGAAATGAGCCAGCTTAAGCATACACAGCAAGCGCAGCCCTTATCGTCGTTGGTGCTAGATAGAGTGAATGCCTTGCTGGATAATTTCGAACCAGAACTGCTGACAAAACGAGAACAGCAAATTGCCAAGCTGGTGATCATGGGGCATTCATCACAATCTGCGGCGGATATTTTATGCATATCTCCTGGCACTGAACGTGTTCACCGCGCGAAATTGTATGCAAAAATGAACCTGCGCTCCAACTCTGAGTTGTTCTCATATTTTTTAGAGAAACTCACACAAGCCGGTGATGAAAATTGAAGAAGTGCGCACTAAAAAAGCCCCTGCAAAGGGTAATGCCAGTCAGTTAAGCTGACTGGCATTTTTTCTTTTTGAGCGGATATTTCTTGGGTTTTGGCTTAACCCATCTTGGATAACACCTGTCCTCGCGCCTCGGCGGAAGTAAGCAGTATCCCATCTGAGTAAGTAAAGCATTGTATATTTTTGGTATGTTCCCCGGGCTACTCAGAGATACAGTAACGAAGAAGTGCGTAATGGCCATAGCGCAACTTGTAAAGCTGAGTTGATTCGGT